>ERZ795048.2501-NODE-2501-length-14740-cov-8.654069_pt1 | contig 14740 bp, 7 predicted proteins | sample MGYA00375132_ERZ795048 | MGnify/ENA primary metagenome ERZ795048 (study PRJEB30177, sample SAMN05720225) | activated sludge metagenome | isolation source: Anaerobic digester | place: Hong Kong | collected 2014-12-17 ...
AAACCGTTCACCTTCTTCTTTTTTTTATGAACCTGCTGGTTAGCAATATGTGGAATTCTGCTGCTCATTTTCTGCTACTGCACTAAGAATGGAATGTTAACTGTTGCAACGTTTGAGTCGTCGTCGGCAATGTAAATAAATAGGCGGTATTTGCCCTTCTCTGCAGGAGATTTGAATTTTACGTTGGAAATATCTGTGCTAATAATTAATCCTTCAATTGTTTTTGGACGAGGTTCAAAGTCACCGCCATCGCCAACTTCAGTCGGTTCTGGTAGAATTTCGGCTCTTGCTGAAAGAATTTTGGGATTTGGATGTTCAATTTCAAAGTTAGCGTTGTACTCAGAGTTCGAATTAATTTTAACATTATCGAACCGGCCGCCTTTACCTTCGATTTTCGCATCAATAATTTTTGCTGCCATTTTTTGTGGCCATTTCGCAGTCCATAAGTACTCCATCACATTCACAGCTTCGGTTTTTTCACCATTTTCGGTTATTAAACCGTACCAGGTTGGAGTGCGTTCCTGTTTTTGTCCCCAGAGGAAAACATAGGAACCTAGACATTTGGCCGTATCGGCCATAATTACACTTTCGTATCGTAATTTAATTGCTTCTGCTTTTTCGGTGGAAGTTTGCTCAATGGGCGATCCCCACTCGGTTTGTGGCATTTCCCAGTGGCCGGTAGCGCCCCACTCGGTAACAAGGTAAGGACCTTCGTATCCGGCATCCTTAATTCGTTGCGCAAGGTTAACAATGTCGCCGTACATTTGAATTGAGATGAAATCCAAACTTGGACAATTTTTTGTGATGTAATCTGCTTCTCTTTTTCCTATTCCGGCCAGCATGGTGGTTACAACATGGTTCCCGTCAACTTCCTTAATCATTTTTGCAACATCCTCAACGGCATCCCAAACTTTATCGTTTGTGTAGTGAAGGTTCAGCTCGTTGCCAATTCCCCAGCCCAGCAAAGCTGGATGATCCTTTAGTTCGATAATATCCTTTTTAACAGATTCAAGTTGTGCTGCAACTGCAGTTTCATCATCGTAATCAAAACCGTGACGTTCCTTGGCCATATCAATTCCCATCATCACCATCAAACCATTCTGCTGGGCATTATCGAGAACTTCCTTCCCAGTTTTTTGTCCATTATCAACTCTCCAGGTTCGAATAGAGTTGCCGCCATGAGCCGCAACCAGATTGCACGCTCCAAACTCGCATCCGGCGCCTTTTACAAAAAATTCTTCTCCATTTACATAGAGTCTATATTTCCCGTTGTTATTTCGGAGTTCTGTATGCGATGGGTCAGATTTTATCTGCTCACCATTTTTTCCGTTTTCAACATTGCATGAAAACAGAAGAGAAGAAATTATTATAAGCGAAAAAAGGTTGATAGTTTTCATGATGATTTATTTAATTAGGTTTGCTTCCAACTCTTCAAGTGATTTCCCTTTTGTTTCGGGAACAAATCGCCAAACGAAAATGAGCGTTAGAAGTCCGAAGAATGCGTAAATGAAATATGTTGTGCTTGATCCAAGATATTCAAGTTGTGCCGGGAAAACTGTTGCCACCGAAAAGCTTACAATGGAATTCCAGAAACCCATAATTGAAATTGCCAGCCCTCGAAGTTTGTTCGGAAATATTTCCGAAAGCAACGCCCACATCACCGGTCCCATGGAAATTGCGAACGAGGCAACAAACATTATCAGACCGATGAGAATCCAAACAGGATTTATTGTGATTGAGTATTTTAGGATTGTTTCCTTTAAACTGTTGTAGGTTTCCAAACCAACGGTTTGCTTAACTAGATTGAAGAAAGCAACCTCGCTTTCAAAGGAGTTTCCTTTTAGTTGATTTAGTTTGTTGATGTTATCTTTATGCAGGTTGTACGACTCCATCTTTGAGATTTCCTGCGTTAAATTTTCCATCGATTTTTGGTCGATGGTATATTTTGCATTTCCGAACGATATGCCAACAATTGCCAGAGAAATCGCAATTCCGGTAGCGCCGATGTAGAGAAGGGGTTTTCTTCCGAGTTTGTCAATCAGAAACATGGCAACAATAGTCATGGCAACGTTGGTAACACCAAGTATAGCAGCCTGCATAAAAGCGGCATCCTTGCCACCTCCGGCCATTTCGAAAATCATTGGAGCATAGTAGAAAATTGCATTTATTCCTGTGATTTGCTGAAAGAATGCAATTCCGAATCCGATAATCAGAACCAGCTTCATCTTTTTTGAGAAAACATCAGCCCAGCGGGCTTTCTCCTTGTTGCTCTCATCGTTGAGGCTGTTACAAATTTCGCGATGTTCAACCTCCGATTGCTCCGCTCCGTGGATTTTTACCAGAACGCTGCGGGCTTCAGCATCGTTGTTTTTTTGAAGCAGCCATCGGGGGCTACGGGGCACAAAAAACAGAAAAAGGAAGTAGATTAACGCAGGAACAGCCTCAACTCCAAGCATAATTCTCCACTTAAAGTCAGGGTCGGTTATGGTTTGCTGAAAGTAATAGTTGGAGAAGTACGCAATTGAAATTCCAAGTACGATATTCAGTTGATTGAATGTAACAAGCGTTCCACGCAGTTTTCGTGGAGCAATTTCGGCAATGTACATTGGAGCAATAAGAATTGCCATCCCAACGCCAAGTCCCCCAATTACACGCGCAGCGATAAAACTTACGATATTGTACGAGAATGCTGTGTACACTGCGCTGATAACAAAGAGCAGGGCAGTTACCATCAATATTTTTCGACGGCCAAACTTGTCGGCAAACCATCCGGCCACAATGTTCCCAAGGATTGCTCCAAGAATTAGCGAACTTACCGAGAACCCAATCAGCATTGAGCCCGAATTCAAACCGAAGGTTTCCTTGTAGAATGGCGTGGCTCCCGATATCACGGCGCTATCGAATCCAAGCAAAAATCCTCCCAGCGCAACTATTAGGGAGATGAAAACTGTGTATGTTCTTTTTGTCATAATTATCGACTTAATGGTTCGTTAAATAATTTCGAATTCGATTTTTGTTCCGCTCTGGGAACTGTTTCCAACCCACAGTAAATATTTTCCTGACTCTACAATCGATTTCATTTCAGGATTGTGGAAACTCAAATCATTTGTGCCGATTTTGAAAATGAAATCTTTGGATTCATCAGGATTTAATGTGATTTTAGAAAATGCTTTCAGCTCCTTAACAGGTCGGGTTCTGCTTCCGAATAGTTGATGCGTGTAAACCTGAACAACTTCGGCAGCATGGTATTTTCCAGTATTTTTAATTTTCCCTGATATGATAAGGCTATCACCAACTGCAAGTTTGTTTTTCTCCAACTTGATATTTGAAACTTCGAAAGTGGAGTAGGAGAGACCGAAGCCAAACGGATACAAGGGCTCGAATCCGTAATCAAGGTAAAGTGAAGTGTTACCGATGGAATATTGAACTGCCTCGCGTGGAATATCATCAATCTTTACCCAGGTTTCGTTACTGGCCGGTTTTCCAGTATTTTTATGATTGTAGTAAATTGGAATTTGTCCAACGTGCTTTGGAAAAGTCATCGGCAGTTTTGCCGATGGCGATACTTTTCCTGTTAGCAAATCGGTTATTGCCGGTCCGGCCATTGTTCCTGGATGCCATGCGTATAGAATCGCATCCAGCATCGGCTCAATGTCGAAGAAAGTTAGTGGCCTTCCGGCCATAATGGTAGCCACAGTAGGTTTCCCTAATGTGGCTACCTTGCTCACCAGCTCCATTTGTGCCCCGGGAAGATTTATATCAGCTCTGCTGTGCGCTTCACCCGAAAGGATTGATTCCTCACCAAGGAAAAGTAACACTAAATCAGATTGTTTTACATCATTTTGAATGCTATTCCAATCCTCAATATTTTTTGATCGGCTTAAGTCGAGCCCTTTGTGGTAGAATGTTTTTATTCCCAGAATTTCTGAAACTTCACGAAGCGATTGCAGGGGAGTGATTGCATCCTCTTTGCTTCCGTCAAAAATCCAAGTTCCCAACTGCTCATGCGGTGCATCAGCCATTGGGCCAATAACAGTAATTTTTCTAGTTCCAATTTTAATTGGTAGGATGCTGTTGCTATTTTTTAGAAGGACAACGCTTTCCTGTGCAATTTTTCGGGCAACTTCAAGATGATTTTCATTGAGAAGTTCGGGGAAATCATTGGTTTGAAAAATGGGTTTATCAAATAATCCCAAATCGAACTTCATGCGAAGGATTCTGCGAACAGCGTCATTAATTTGTGTTTCGGAAATTCTTCCTTCCTCCAACAATTCAATGAGATAGTCCTCGTAAGCGCTGCTAACCATTTCCATATCTAGCGATGCCTGAAGCGATTTGTAGGCTGCCTCCTTCTGATTTGGGGTGTAACCATGAGTTTCCATCTGTACAACCGATGCCCAGTCGCTAACAACAACTCCGTTGTAACCCCAATTTTTGCGAAGCAAATCATTCAACAAAGCTGAGTTTCCGGAAGCTGGAATGCCGTTAATATCGTTAAAAGCAGTCATAATGCTTGCTGCGCCAACGTCAATACATTCTTTGAAGGGCGGAAGGATAATATCGTAAAGATCGTTTTCAGAAATATTTGCTGAGTTGTAATCGCGACCGCCTTCGGCCCAGCCGTAGGCTGCAAAATGTTTTGCGCAGGCAGCAATGGAATTAGGGTTTGAAAGATTTTCACCCTGAAAGCCTTCTACAACAGCAGCACCCATTTGTCCTGTTAGGTATGAATCTTCTCCAAACCCTTCGGCAACTCGTCCCCAGCGTGGATCGCGGGTAACGTCAATCATTGGAGCGAAGCTCCAGCGGATCCCTTGCGAGGCGGCTTCTGTAGCAGCAACTCTGGCTCCTTTTTCTACAAGTTCTGGGTTCCAAGTGGCTGCTTGTGCTAGTGGGATTGGCATAATTGTTCGAAAACCATGAATAACATCACGCCCAATGAGAAGTGGTATTCCAAGCCTGCTCTCCTCAACTGCAATTTTCTGTAGTTTCAGAATTCTCTCGGGGTTAACTTCGTTTATTACGGAGCCAACTTTCCCGCTTCTTACCATCTCCTCAAGGTTGTTGAAGTCAGCGTTCTTCTGAACCAGCTGGCCAATCTTCTCTTCAATAGACATTTGGCTTAGAATAATATCTACCTTTTTCTCAGTCCCACTATTCCCATTTTTTGTGCTGCACTGAGTGAAAAGAAGGGTAAAACTTCCCAGAAATAAAATCGTAACGATTTTATTCATTGCTAAAAATCAGTTTGTTATGAAAAGAGAGGGGATACAGAGTATTCCCTTTTTCCCCTCTCGTGGGGATTACAGTTTTTTAGTATCCTTCGTTTGGAACGAGAGTACCTCCTGAAAGGTCAATTTCAGTTTGAGGAATTGGAAGAAAACCCTTGGTGGCAGCGTTGAATGAAACGTCAAAAAGTTGCTGATCGCCAACATAGTTTGGCCCGTATTCCGATTGAGTAAGTTCCTGACTGGCATACGCAAGCCCTCTCCTGAGAACATCGTAGTAGCGTATTCCTTCAAGGGAGAGTTCTAACCTTCTTTCTTTGAATATATTATCGATAGTTGCTGGTACTGTTGGTAATCCAACCCGGTTTCGAACCCTGTCGAGGTAATCCTGTGCGTTGGCACTTCCTAGTTCTGCGGCCATTAGGAGAACATCCGAGAACCGGATAACACGATGGTTGCAGGTTCGATTGAGTTCAAACTGACCGTCGGAGCCCCAGTGTTCAGCATCGGATGTGTATTTTCTCGAGAAATGCCCTGTGTGCTGATAGCCAATTGATAAACTTCCGTCGAGTTGATCCTCCGAAACCACTGTGAATTCAAGTCTAGGGTCGCCCTCTAAATCATCTACAAGTTTTTGGCTAACCGGAGCAAAGCTCCAGCCACGGTTCCAATTATCTGAACCGGTTACTCTTGGTCCGTTCATTTGGGCAGAAAGGTTTCCAGCACCGCCTCTAACATACTCCCAGTCCCACCAAGCAGGCGTGTCGCCATAGGAAATTTCAAAAACCGATTCAACACCAAACTCACCAGCCAGCTTAAAGTTGTCGGCGTAGTTTGGAAGCAGATCATGACCGCTGTTTGCTATTAAATCCTCAAGGTAGGCAAGTACCACAGTTTGACTAATTTCCTGATCGCCAGCCTGCATCTGCTGGTTATAAACGCCGTTGTAAAAAAGGTAGGCTCTAGCAAGCAGCGCTTGGGCAGCCCACTTGGTAATTCTTCCAGCTTCAGCGGCAGAAACGCTTTCAGGAAGATCAGGGATTGCTTCAACCAAATCGAGAGCAATTTGATCGTATACCTCCTTTGGCGTACTCTGTGGTTGATTGTATTCCGAAGGTCCGCTGATGGTTTTGGTTAAGAGTGGAATGTTTTCGAAGTATCGAACTTGTTCCAAGTAGAAATATGCTCTTAAAAACTTTGCTTCTGCTATGGTCCTTTTTTTGAAACTTTCTGAAGCATCGATTATGTCAATTTTCTCAAGGAAAAGATTAGCTCGATAAATTCCAATGTAGTTTTTTATCCAAATCGAATGTGCTATTAAACTTGTTGTTGGAATGTTGAACGTATTGAATTCGTTCTCGTCCATACCATCGTTTGCGTCGGCACCACCGGCATAGGCATCATCAGAAAGGATATCGGACATGGTAACGAACGGTGCCCATGAAACTCCCGGCGTTGACTGGTATGTTAGCACATCGTAAATTGCAACCAACGATTTCTTAGCATCATCCTCGGTTTGGTAGAAGTTAGATGAAGTAATCTGGTCGAGAGGCTTCAAATCAAGAAAATCCTCACATCCAGTTAAAAGCAGAATTATTGCTAACGCTTTTGCCGATTTTAAAATATATTTCTTCATAATCTGCTGATTTTAAAAAGTCATTGTTGTACCTAAACGAAATGTTCTTGCCTGAGGATAAATTCCCCTGTCAATTCCGATATCGAACGAACTCATCGCTCCAATTTCTGGGTCAGCACCTGTATATTTTGTCAAAGTAAAAAGGTTTTCTGCAGAAATGTAGAATCGTAAAGTTTTGGCTTTGAGTTTTTTCTGGAGATTATCGGGGAGTGTGTATCCAAACTGAATGTTTTTTAGCTTAATGAACGATCCATCCTCAATGTATAAATCGGACACTCTGTAATTATTATTTACATCGATCCAAGCTAAACGCGGAATTTCGTTTGAAGTTCCCTCTCCATTCCAGCGACCAAGTATTGAAGTTGTTCTGTTTGTGTATTTCAAATCCTGCCTCTGCGCTCCATTGAAAATGTCGTTTCCATAGGTTCCAATAAAGAAGAATGATAAATCGAAATTTTTATATTCAACAGAGCCATTCATTCCAAAAGTCCAATCGGGAGTTGGGTTTCCAATCATGGTTCTATCTTCGGGACTAATAACACCATCGTTATTTACATCAATAAACCGAACGTCGCCAGGTTTTGCATTTGGTTGAAGTACTTGCCCTGTTTTGCCAATATGCTGGTAAACCTCTGACATATTTTGGAATAATCCATTTGTTTTATAACCATAAAAGTAGGCAATTGGTAAGCCAAGTTCAGTTCGGGTAACCATTCCTGCAACAGCCCATGATGCGCCAGGTAGAACTCCACTTATATTGCCAATTTTCGTCATTTTATTTTTGTTGTAAGAACCATTAATACCAACCGAGTATTTCAGATTGTTTACAAAATGACGCCAATTGAATGACATTTCGATTCCTTTATTCTGAACACTTCCAACATTTGCGTAAGGAGGATCATTCCCAACGTGAGCAGGAATTGGAATTCGCTCAAGCAAGCCATGCGTATTCTTTACATAATAATCAAAGGTTGCTGTAAGCCTATTTTCAAAAGCACCAGCATCTACGGCAATATTAAATTGTTCCGATTCTTCCCAGTGAATATCGTTGTTCTCAATGTATTGGGGCGAGGCGCCAATAATTCGTCCTCCACCAAAAATATAACCACGGCTATAATCCATTACCGATACAAATTGGTAATTACCACCAATGTTTTCGTTGCCATTCAAGCCCCAAGAGGTTCTGATTTTTATGAAGCTAACGGGAGCAATATCTGGCATAAATTCTTCGTCAGACAGAAACCAAGAGAATCCCAACGAAGGGAAGTTACCAAACTTTTTATTTGCCCCAAACCTAGAGGAGCCATCCCGCCTAAAAATTCCTGTAAATGAATACCTGTTTTTATAGTCGTAGGTAACTCTTCCAAATACTGACAATAGTGCAGTTTCGTATGCTCCTCCATTGGCAGTCCAAGCAGTATCAGTAGCTAGGTTGAGGTATACATTGTCTGGGTCAATAACAGGGACAATTGAGTTAAAACCACTTAAATCTTCAAAATTGGTTTTACTGGCAGATGTTCCAAGTAGGACTGCAAAATTATGATCGTTAATACCTTTGGAATACGAAATTGTATTGTCAAACTGCCATGTATTATACCTTTTAATTGCCTTGGATACAGAAGTTTTTTCAGTATTAAGCTGTGCTCCGTTTAAGTAGAATAGGGGTTTGAAAGAATCATCAAGCACATAAGCCAGATCAATGCCTAAACTGGAGTTAACTTTAAGACCTTCGATAATTTCGGCTTCGCCGAAAACTGATCCAACAATTTTATCTACACGAGTTTCAGCATTTTGTATCTCTAACAATGCCATTGGGTTTACAATTTCAGCACCCACTAGCGATGATATTCCGTAAACTCTTCCCTGTGCATCTGTTACAACGGGCTCGTCGGAGTATGGGTAGGTGGCCAGAATAGCATCATCTTCTTGGTAAAGAGGAGTGAGAGGATCGAGGTTTAATGCACTGCTGTATGCTCCGTTGAATGACTGGTTGCTGGCAATACCCCTTCGAACAATATGTGAGTATGCAAGGTTGCTACCAAACCGGAAAAAGTCGTTAACCTGATGGCGGGAATTCAAACGTCCAGTCATTCTGTCGAATTGCGACTTTTCGCCCCCAATTATTCCTTGTTGAGAGAAATAGGATAGTGATGATGCGTAGCTCGATTTTTCGTTACCACCAGTAACTGAGAGTTCATGGTTTGTTATGGGAGCATTTTTCTGAAAAAGATGCTCTTGCCAATTTGTATTATACTTTGGAATTTCGTTTAAATCAAATATTTCGGAAAGGTTTGAGTTGGTTCGAGCTTCATTCCATATCATCATATACTGTTCAGCATCAAGCATCTCAATAGTTTTTGAAACATTTTGGATTCCTTGATAACCAGAGTAGGTTACGCTCATTGCACCTTGCTTGGCACCTTTGGTTGTAATTAGTACAACACCGTTTGCGGCTCTTGAACCATAAATTGCAGCAGAAGCTGCATCTTTCAGAACATCAATTGATTCGATGTCGCCAGGGTTAAGGTAGTCGATTCCGCCAACTGCCATTCCATCAACTATATAAAGTGGATCTGCGGAACCAGTTGTGCCGGCTCCCCTTATTCGAACCGTTGGGGCTTCGCCCGGTTGTCCCGAAAGGTTTGTAATTTGAACGCCCGCTGTTCGCCCCTGCATAGCCTGATCAACCCTTAGAATTGGAGTTGAACTAATTTCCTCGGAGCTAACGCTTGCAATGGCTCCTGTTACAACCTTCTTCTTTTGCGTACCGTAACCAATTACAACAATCTCGTCGAGTTCAGTTGTTTGAATTTCCAGTACAATATTGAGGTTGGTTTGCCCATTTAATGGTAACAATACGTTTTTGTAACCAACAAAAGAGATATTGAGGGTTGCTTGTGGGTTCGCTGTCTTTATTGTAAAGTTTCCATCAATATCGGTTGAGGTTCCGTTTGATGTTCCTTCCTCAACAACCGTAGCACCTGGGATTGCCATTCCAGATTCAGCATCAGTAACAGTTCCTGTTACTGTGTGCGTTTGTGAAAAAAGGGTTGCGGGAAAAATTGCCAGCGCTAAAATAAATAGTAGCCTGTTAAAATATTGTTTCATTTGAAGTTTTGTTTTGTGTTTTATCACAGTATTACTTCTATCTGTAAAGACTATTCAGCTTGAAAAACGCGAATATAGTCAACGCGCATTTGTTGAGGGAATACCGTTGTTTCATCGGGGCTTCCGGGCCAGTTTCCACCAACGGCAACGTTGAAAATGAAGAAGAACTTTTGGTGGAATTCTGTCATGTGCGATGGAGTAATGTCGATTTGATAGAACGGAATATCGTTCACGTACCACTTTATGTTGCTTTGTTCCCAAATAATGGAAAAAACATGGTACTCGTCGGCAAAGGTTCCATTTTGTAGGGTGTATCCATCCCCAATGTACACATGGCCATCATTGTCCCAGTGAACGGTTCCATGAACAGTGTTTTCCCGTCCGCTGCCTCCAATCATTTCCATAATGTCAATTTCGCCGCAGCCAGGCCAACCGAGGGTTTGAATGTTGTTACCAAGCATCCAGAGCGCAGGCCAAATACCTTGACCTTTGGGCAATAAGGCCCTTATGTCAACTCTTCCGTATTGGAATGATTTTTTGCTTTGGGTTTTCAATCGGGCTGAGGTGTATATGCTTCCCTGGTAATTTTCGTTTCGAGCCTCAATGGTTAATACTCCATCGCCAACCCATGCATTCTCCTGCCTGTAGTACTGTAACTCGTTATTTCCCCAGCCTGAGTTGCCCGTTCCAGTTTCGAAAACCCAGTTTTGTGTATTTACCGAACTCCCTTCAAACTCATCATTCCACACCAGAGTGTAGCCATCGTAACTTGTTGGGGTAGTGTAACCCTCGTCTATGGAAACGTCATCATCAAGATTAATAGTAACATCGCGAATTTCTTTTATGTACTTTCCGGAAGATCCGTAGGCACGAATTTGAATCTGGTAAGTTCCTGTCTGAGTAAAAGTGTACTCAAAGTTTCCGGTTGCATTCGAATCGGTAGGAGTGTCGTCGTTTCCAATAATTAGTTGGTATTCTATTGTGTTATCGGCGGTTGCCTGTATCAGAACCAATCCTGAACCATCGGTTGAAACCGTTACTTCAACCTGCAGGTTCGAAGGGTCATCGGTATTCACAACCTCTTCGGAACAGGATGTAAGCAGAAGAATTATCAACGTTTGGAATAGAAACATACCGGCTCTGATAGGATTCATTATATTCTTTTTTTGAAGAAAGCCATGGGAGTAAATAAACTACCCATGGCTTTCATTATGCAATTATTTATTCAAATTTGAAGTTGCGAATGTAGAATGTACCCTGCGCAGTGTGGCCACCACCACCCATTGAAATTGCAAAGAAGTCAAGGTCGTTGCGATCGAATGGAGTGTAGCTACCAGCGCCGCTGGTTGGTGCGTTGAGCTGGAATGTCAATGTTTGCCACTCATCAAGCACAACGCTCTCAACATCATTGTCATACTGAATATGGCCTGTCCACCATTGCTCGGTTTGGCTGGCTTCGCCAATAATAATTGAAACAGTTTTTGTTAGGTCGCCTGAATAATCGTTCGAGCTAGGCATGTAAACTTCAAGCGAAACAGTGGTGAAGTTATCAAACTGAATATCGTAGTCCATCTGGAACTGAAGTTCCTGGTATTGACCAAACCTCTCGTATTTTCCAACCAAATCTTCTCCACCTGCAGGATCCTCAACTCCCATTGTAAAGGTAAGGCCGTTAGCAGCTAATCCGGTTCCAGGATAAACAGCAGCTGTGTCAAGTAAAGCGAAATCATCTGCTGCAGCGAAGGTGTTGTACATTTCAGTAGGAGTTAAATCTTCCAGATCCTCGCCATACTCTTCAGCTTCGGTTACAACATCAGGTTCAAGTGATGGGTCGGAATAGCTTGCGTAAACAATCTTCCAGTAGCCTGCTTCTCCCCAGTCAAAGGCAACGGTCATTAAATCGTATCCAGTTTCCTGAGTAATAGTTATTTTGCAAGAGGTGCTTTCGAGGGGTACTAGGGTTTCACCTGTTGGGCCAAGTTTAGGAACTCCTATCCATGCACCTAGTCCAATTAATGTAAGTTCACCGCTTGAGGCATCGTATTCAAACGAATGTGTACCAGATAACCATGCACTTACGTCGTCGCCATTTAGGTTAATCATGTTGGTTGGGATTGCGTCAAAGCAAGTTTCGTAAAGGTCGCCTGCTGGATCCCAAACACCGTACTCACCCCAGAAGGATCCTTGGTCATCAAAAACGTAGGTTCCATCGAAGTGGAAGGTGAAGGTTTGGTAATATAAACATGGACGCTTACCATCGTTTTGTAGTCCTTCCCACCAGTTGGCTGGGTTCTCAGCACTTTCGCCAAACGACATGCTTACTCCTTCCCTGAAAAGTTTCCATGTTTTCGATTCTTCTCCGGTTAGCAGTTTTAACGCTTCGTTGGGATCAACTATCTCGATAGTTTCAGAATATGTTGCACTTACATCATCACTATTAGTTGCTGTTAAGATAACTTCGTACGAACCAACCTCAGCAAAGGTGTGCGAAGGATTTGCTTCAGTTGAAGTTTCACCATCGCCAAAATTCCAGCTGTATGAGGCTGCATTTTGTGAGTAGTTTGTAAAGGTTACCATTAGGAAGTTTTCGGCACTTATTTCGTACTGAAAGCTTGCTATTGGATCGGGAGCTGGTTCGTCTTCCTTACAAGAAGTGAAAGCAGCAAGTGCAAAAACGCCTAATAAAAGGAATGTTCGCATCAGAAGGTTTTTTGTGTTTGTTTTCATAGTAATGCTCGTTAAATTAGTATTAGGTTTTCAAAAAGTTTAAAATTTGTTGATGGCAAATTAATCTTCCAGAAAACCCTTTGGCAAATTTCCACACACATCAAGGTCTCAACAATTGGTAAAAAACACTACATCAAGACTACTACACTATGTAATTTAACCGTCAGTAAAACAGGAATATATATAAAAAATGGGCATCAAGGTACGGTTTCTCAATAATGATAAATGAGCTACAAGCGTAAAGCATTGCAAAAGTATTATTCACCTATTGATATAACAGTTTACTCCAGTATTGGTTTAGGAAAGGTTTTAGAACGAAAGGATAAACTCGGTAAGATTTTTATCGTGGTCTAACTTAAGTTTTTTTCTCAGCCTGTAACGGCTTATCTCAACCCCGCGAACAGAAATATTCATAAGCGGAGCAATTTCTTTCGTTGATATGTTCATGCGGAGGTAAGCGCAAAGTCGTAATTCCTTTGGGGTAAGGTCCTTGTGTTGAGATTTCAATTTGGAAATAAAATCCTGGTGAACTTCATCGAAGTAGCTGTTAAAAAGCTCCCAGTTCTTTTCATTCCTTAAATCTTTGTTGATTTTTTTAATTAAGTTGTTTACGCTTTGCTTGTGATGGCTTTCAGATGGAATGTTTTTTAACAGCTTCCCCAGATCTTCCTTTAGGTTGGTAAGTGTTCTGTTCTTTTGAATCAGGTGGAGGGTAGCGTTGGCCAGCTCCTTGTTTTTAAACTTCATTTCGTTCCTTAAACTCTCATTCCGCAGTTGAATAATTTCTTTCTCGCTCAGAGCGGATTGCTCTTTAAACATTTTTTCGCGCTGAGCGAAACGTTTCTCTTGTTTTATTTTTTCACGTAACCGGGCTGCAAGTATACGCTTCCTGATATAGTAAACGTTTCCGATTATAACAAGGATAAAAATTATTAGGTACGAAATGTATGCGCCCTGAGAACGTAGGAACGGTGGTTTTATGGTAAAGTGAAAACTTTTAATGTTACTTTCAGCGTTGAATGAGTTTAGCGATTTTATTTGGAACGTGTAGTTTCCTTCCCGGAGGTTTGTGTACTCCTTGAAGTTGATTTTATCCCAATCCGACCAAATATCGTCGAAACCAATAAGGCGGTAGCTGTAGCTATTCTTTTCGGGGTTTTCGTATGATGGAGAGGTATACTTAAACGATACTGAGTTTTTTGAGTAAGGAATAATTCGTAGTTTCTCTGAAGGTGAAATTTCGGCGTATGGCGAAAAGTAGCTGATCTGATTCTTTAGCTTTCCGTAAAAGATTGCCTCTTTAATAAAAACCTCATCGGCAATTAGATAGTCCTTTTTTATTGAAGGGGAGTAGTGAATTAATCCCTTTTGTGATCCAATTAGTACATTGTACTGATCGTGGATGTAGATATTCTGAAATGCTGGAAGTAGAATATCGTTTATTTCTGAGAATGGAGCGGTTATGTCAATGTAGGTTCCGTCCTCGAGGAGTCTCATTAGGCCTATGTATGAGTCAGTGAAATACCACAGATTGCCATTTTTGTCCTGATGAATTTTATCGATAAACCCTTTCCCATTAAAAATACTATTCAGTTCTTGGTGCAATTCGAAAGAATCATTCGATGCGTTGTATTTCATTATTCCAGAGCGAGTAGTAATAACCATTTCTGAGTTGATAACCTGAATGTTATATGGCAAACGGCTGGGAAGCCCATTGGTAGAGAAGTAAAGGTGAGCGTTTGTTACAGAATCCAACGAGCTGGATAGCTGAAGCCTGAAAATACCCCTGTATCCATGTGAAATCCATAGGTTTCCGGTTTTGTCGAGGTTCATTATCCTACTCGATTCTTCAAAACCTTTCACGAAGTCATGGAATTTCCATTTTCCATCAACACTCTTAATTCGCACAAGACCGGTGTATGTTCCGGCTAAAATAATGTCCTTATTGGCTGGGGGTTTAATGAACGACCAGAAACCTCTCACATCGGAAATCTGCTTTGCGGAGTATCCATCAACAACAAAACAACCGTAATTGTGACCA
>ERZ795048.2502-NODE-2502-length-14734-cov-5.512705_pt1 | contig 14734 bp, 9 predicted proteins | sample MGYA00375132_ERZ795048 | MGnify/ENA primary metagenome ERZ795048 (study PRJEB30177, sample SAMN05720225) | activated sludge metagenome | isolation source: Anaerobic digester | place: Hong Kong | collected 2014-12-17 ...
ACTAGTCGTTGGCGAACCATTCCCTAAAGACTGGTAGACTATAATCTTTTAAAATGAAAAATATGAAAAGAATATATACATTGATGTGCCTATGTGCACTAACTCTTCCTGTACTATTTACTGCTTGTAGTGGAAGCGATGATGATCCTACGCCAGTTGACCCAGTGAAGAAGGAGATTAAGTTGGATGCAGAGAAAGCAGATATCGTTGTGAGTCAAGCTACTTCAATAACCATTGTGGATGGGGCTGGAGAATACAAGGCGTTCAGTGCTAATACCGATGTCGCTACGGTTGAGATGGAAGGTGCGGTATTGCATGTGACTGGAGTAGCATTGGGTAATACTAATATTGTCGTTACTGATGCGCAAGATAATTACTTGTTGTTGCCAGTAGTATCTCATTATGAAACACTAGCTATCGATCGCGAAAAGATTGAGGTAGCCATGCCACTTGGTTGGACCAAGACGGTAAAATGTCCGATTACTGAAGGTAATCTTGGGTATGAAGTAACTACTGAAAGTGAAGATATTGAAGTGTCTATCGAAGCTCCATCAACACTTGTGGTAAAGGGCATTAAAGAATGTACAACAACCGTACATTTGATCGACTCATATGGTTTGGAAATGGATATACCAGTAGAAGTAAAGACCTCTACTGTACCTTTTACAGATCAAGATAAAGAAGATTTGAAAAATAAATCAGAAAATCTGGTTGCTTTTGATAGACAAGTCGTTGATTCGAATTATTATAGGTACAGGATGTTGGTTAAATGTGAAGACAATTTAAGTACTATTGGTTTTACGCATTGGTCTGAATCTTATTTAATCTATTTTTCAGGTGATCTTACACCAGGCGTTAAATCTGGTGCAACAATAGATCTTAATTTGTATGATTGGACTTTTCCTTCTGTAGAATATGAGGATGAACCTGTGACTTGTGAAGTACTTAAGAATGATGGTACAAAGATATGGTTGATATTCTACTTTACTAAGGATGAAAAATTACACTTTGGTCATATGATTTTGGATCTATAAATTGCTATAGATTGTTCTATTGTACCCCGAGACTTATAATGTCTCGGGGTATTTTATTTCTGCTTATCCGATGTATATTATACCTTGTGTGTACCATGTCCTTATATTTCCTTATCTTTGTTCTTGTTAAACCAAATTGATACCTTATGAACCGATTCTTTAAGCTCATTGCGGGTGTAACACTTTTGCTATCTGTTGTAAGTTGTACACTCCACAAAACACCTTCTGTATTATCTCCTGATGGACATACTGCTTTTATCGTCCATGTAGATAAAGCTGGCGCATTGAACTACTCTGTTGTACATCGTCAGGACACACTGATTCGTACCTCTCGTTTAGGTTTTACCGATCAAGATCATAATAATTTGCTGAACGGATATACTATTACAGCTGTTGAAGAAAGCACTATTGACTCCGTTTGGACTCAGCCATGGGGAGAAAATAAAAAAATACGAGAAAACTATAATGGCGCAGCCATTCATCTAAAAAATAATGCAGGTACACTGACTCTTTTTGTAAAAGTGTTTAATGATGGCCTTGGTTTTCGTTATGCCTATAATATTGCAGGACGTGATAGTTTGTATTTGACCGATGAGCAGACTCAATTTAACCTAGTGGATTGCCCTACAACTTGGTCTACTCCTGCCAATTATGATACTTATGAACAAAAGTATCGTATCTTGCCTTTAGATAGTGTACAGAATGCCAATACACCTATCACAATGTGCACAGCACAAGGTACATGGATGTCTATTCACGAAGCAGCTTTAACTGATTTTCCAGGCATGACTTTGAAGCGTAAAGATACACATTCTCCACTAGAAGCCGATTTAGTGCCTTGGCCAGATGGTATCAAAGCCAAAGTGCCTGCTCAATTTAAAACGCCATGGCGTAGTATCCAGATTGCAGATGAGGCATCAGAATTAATCAATTCGTCTCTTATCCTCAACTTAAATGACCCTTGTAAACTACACGATACTTCTTGGATTAAGCCTATAAAGTATGTTGGCGTATGGTGGGGGATGCACGTGGGGGTAGAAACGTGGAAAAAAGGACCACGCCATGGGGCGACTACAGAAAATGCAAAGAAATACATCGATTTTGCTGTCAAACACAATATTGAAGGTGTCTTGTTTGAAGGCTGGAATGACGGTTGGGAGAATTGGGGCACGAATCAAGTATTCGACTATATGAAGCCTTACGATGATTTCGACATCTATGAAGTGCAACGTTATGCACAAGCTAGAGGCGTACAGCTTATTTCGCACCATGAAACTGGTGGTAATATTGCTAATTATGAACCACAACTGGAACGCACCCTAGCTTGGAACGATTCTTTGGGCATACGCTATCTCAAAACGGGTTATGCAGGTGGCATGAGCGGAGGTATTAAGCACCATAGTCAACTAGCTGTTATGCACTACCGTAAAGTGGTGGAACTAGCTGCAAAACATCGCATTAATCTTAATGCACATGAGCCTATAAAGCCTACTGGAATTCGCCGTACTTATCCCAATATGATGACTCGCGAAGGAGCCCGTGGTATGGAGTGGAATGCATGGAGCGAAGGAAATGGACCTGCTTATTTTGAAGTACTTCCTTTTACTCGTCTATTGGCAGGGCCGATGGATTATACACCTGGGATCTTTGATGTGCTTCTAGAAAGTAGTAAGAATGACCCAAGACGCAAAAAATGGAATGATTTAGACCAAGGAGTCAATCGTGTTCATACCACTGTTGCCAAGCAAATGGCTGCATGGGTGGTCTTGTATTCTCCAATGCAGATGGCTTCCGATTTGATTGAAAATTATAAGAATAAACCAGCGTTTAAGTTCTTCGAAGATTTTGATGCGGATTGCGATTGGTCTCGTTGTATTTTGGGAGCTCCAGAAAAAACGCTTGCTGTTGTACGTCGTGCAGGTGACCGCTTCTTCTTAGGGGCAGTTGCTAATGATTTTAAATCTCAGAATGGGATGTCTTCCATAAATCTTCCTATACAACTAGATTTTTTGAAAGAAGGAATAACATATGAGATGACGGTTTATGAAGATGCTGCTGGAAGTGATTATATGAATAACCCTACGGGAGTGAATATCCGTACAAAAAAAGTACAATTAGGTGATTCTATCGATTTGCATATAGGTACCGGTGGCGGTGCTGCTGTTAGTTTCATTCCTACTGTGCAGTGATGAGTTTAAATATACGTATGGATAATCCTGATGATGGCATCAATGCGTGGCACGCCTAATTGCCATGTTATCAATTATGCAGCTTTGGCTGAACAACCAGATTCGAAGGGTGTGTATGTAACAGATCATTTGCCAGTTATGGTTGATTTAGTTTTAAATTGACACAAAAGATAAAGAATGTCGAAAGAGCTTTTGACAAAATGTCAAGTGCTGTATAAGACCTCTAATCCGCAAGCGCTTGCGATCATTTGATGCAGCGCTTGCGGATTCTTTTTTATCCCGTTGCGTATGCCCTAGGAACGGGATGTTATCGCTTGTTTTGTCTCTTTAGAAGGTAAATGCGTAGCCTAAATGATTTTTTTTATGTGTTTTTTTAATGAGAAACTAGCTTCTGAAAATGGCACGCTCATATAGCCCTTTTCCGTTCGATTTAAGCGCTTCTTTTTTTGAGTGGACTTCCACTACTCTGATCTGTAATAAGGCCTCTATGCGTGTCTGTCATTTTGTAAGATAATTGCTGCTTTTCGTGTGCTTACAAATAAAAAGAAAATCGATATTATACCTCTTCTCTATTGGTTTGATTTTTCTTAAATAAGGTATTGACACTTAGCAATTGCTGACGATTGACCATAGAGTGACGTGGGTCAGTAAATGTTGTCTCTTCTTCTGGTGTGCCATATTGATCTGGATAGATAATAAGTAAGTTGATTGATTTGAAATAGTTGTCTACTTGGTTTGGTAGCTGACTAAAACTCTTATCATACGATATGGCCGATTCACGTGCGGTTACTAAGACAAGTAAATCATCTTCACGAAGCACTTTATCTATTTGATAGACATCATCCCAATGCATCAAATCTCGGGTTTTAAAATTGATGTTGGTATGTGCCTTTTCCATATGGCGTACCAATATAGAATTGGTGCCAGGGTGGCAGTAATAGATAATTGAGCAGCTTAATTGATCGGCTACATTACATAATCGATCTATCCATTTATAGAATCCTGATTCATACTCAGCTTTTGGCGGTACAGCAACAACAATGCGATGCAATGTGTTGGTTGGCATCATTAATCGCACCACAACCAATTGACGGTGCATGGCATGTAATAGATTGTCTGTAAGATTGCCCCAGAATTTTTCACTCAGGTTTGTTTTATGGTGTAATCCCAGCACTAAGTCAGTGGCTTCACGCTCTATCATGGTGTGCACAATACCTGTTACAATGTTAGTGCTTACGCGGTTGATTGTGACCATTTGTACATCTACTGAAGCAGCGATCTCGGTGGCTTTTTCTAGATTTTTATGCGCTTGTACTCGTCTACGTGGATCACTATCATCAAAAGTGACGTGTAGCCCAATCAGTTGGCACCCAGTTTTTGGCTGATGCATCAGTAAGGCCATGTTGGTCAAATGTTCCACGGTATGTGGATTGGCATATGTAACAAGGATATTTTCTTCTTTAAGTCGTTTTGGATTGGCTTTGTCACTTAGCGCTAAAGAACGAGCGGCTTTTTCTGTGTACACCGAACTGATAATGCTAGATACCAAGATCAATATAATCATAGCATTCAACACATTATCGCCAATAAGAGGTTGTATGCCTGCTGTGTTTAAATCAATATCAATATGTGTACCAGCCATTAACATGGCCAAAGCGCATGCAGCATGAGCATTGGTCATACCAAACATCATCTGACGTCCTGATTTGCCCATTCCAAAGGCTTTTTGCATAATGAAAGCGGCCAACCATTTAGTGACAGTGGCCACCACGATAAAGACAATAATAATCCAAAAGATATCTGGATGCTCGTATAGCAATCGGAGATTGATAAGCATCCCAGTTCCAATCAAGAAATACGGGATGAATAGGGCATTACCAACAAACTCTATGCGGTTCATCAAAGGAGATAAACTCGGTACTAGACGGTTGATAACAAGACCAGCCATAAAGGCTCCAAAGATATCTTCAAGTCCTGCCAATTCAGCTAAGGCACTACTCAAGAAGATCAAGGCCAGTACAAATATATATTGAAGGATGTTATCATCATAATTGGAGAAGAACCACTTGGTCAACCTTGGGTATACATAAACGATGAAAGCAGTATATGCGATAAACTTAGCCACAAACAACCCCCAAAATGACCAGCCATTTTCAGGGGAGAAGTTTCCTGCAATACCAGCCAAGAAGAGTAATGATAATGTCAGTGATACAATAGTTCCACCAATACTAATCACCACACTGGGGTGACGAGTTTGTCCATATCGACCGACAATAGTATAAGTTAATAAAGTGTGTGCACCAAATATGCTGGAGATAAGCATGGATTTCCAAAGATCAAACCCCAACAATTCCATGCAGCTCCATTGGGTAATTGCAAACGGGACAAAGAAAGTGAGTAAACCAAAGATAATACCTTTGGTCCTATTTTTCATTAATCCCTCCATGTCTAGCTCCAACCCAGCTAAAAACATGATATATAATAAGCCGACTTTACCAAATAACTCGAAGCTGCTATCGCGTTCTAAGATGTTCAATCCGTGCTCCCCGATTAGTATACCAGCTAGTATCAAACCAATGATATGAGGTATACGCAGTTTGTTTAGCAACATAGGTGCAAACAAAATAATACTCAGAACTAAAAAGAAGATCCAAGTATGATGAGTTATGGGAAGAGTAAAGTCAGATAGTTGTCCGTGCATAAAAGGTGGTTTTAGGTTTCTTGTGCTACAAATTTACTCAAAATTATGGGAATATCTAGCAAATTGTTGTATTTTTGTCGACTAATAAGTGGATGTTTCACTTATGCTGTCTATAGAAACACATAAATAACTTGAGTACTCTATTACTACCTACGATAGGGTATTTGCAACAAACTTAATATAGAATAGGTAATTATGAATGTAGCAATTGTTGGCGCCAGTGGCGCCGTTGGACAGGAGTTTCTCCGTGTTTTGGAGGAGAGAAACTTTCCTATCGACGAGCTAGTCTTGTTCGGTTCTCCACGTAGTGCAGGTAATCAATACACTTTTCGTGGTAAACAGTTGACGGTCAAATTGCTTCAGCACGATGATTCGTTTAAGGGTATTGACATCGCGTTTACTTCTGCTGGAGCTGGAACTAGTCGCGAGTATGAAAAAACAATCACGAAGTATGGTGCACTCATGATTGATAATTCTAGTGCATTCCGTATGGATGCTGATGTGCCTTTGGTTGTGCCAGAAGTAAATGGAGATGATGCGTTTGACGCACCTCGTAATGTTATTGCCAATCCTAACTGTACAACGATTCAGATGGTTGTTGCTTTGAAAGCCATTGAGGAACTATCTCATATCAAACGTGTACATGTATCGACATACCAAGCGGCTAGTGGTGCTGGTGCAGCGGCTATGGACGAATTGTATACGCAAACCAAACAATATTTGGATGGCGAACCTGTGGTTGCTAATAAGTTTGCATACCAATTGGCTTTCAACTTGATCCCTCAAGTAGACGTTTTCACAGAAAACGGATACACTAAGGAAGAAATGAAGATGTACAATGAAACACGTAAAATTATGCATAGCGATATAGAAGTAAGTGCTATGTGTGTACGTGTGCCTTCTCTTCGTGCTCATAGCGAAAGTATTTGGTTGGAAACAGAACAGCCTGTATCTGTGGATGCTGCACGCAAAGCCTTTACCGAAGGTCAAGGTCTAGTTGTTATGGATGAACCAAGTAAACAAGAGTATCCTATGCCTTTGTTCTTAGCTGGTGAAGATCCTGTATATGTAGGCCGTATCCGTAAGGATCTGTCTAATCCTAATGGATTGACATTTTGGACAGTAAGCGACCAAATCAAGAAGGGAGCTGCACTTAATGCTGTACAAATAGCTGAGCATATGATTGCTAAAGGGGCTTTCAAAAAATAAACGATAGTCTTTTATATGATACATATCAGGTGTATGTTTAGGTGAGAATCTAGACATATGCCTGATTTCGTTTTATAAAATCCTCATTTGTGAGGATTGTGTATATGTGTGCTTCCTTGTATCTTTGCAGCGTAAATTATTGATATATGAAAATGATTGAATTTGAATCTACTAGGAAAGGGGGCTTGTATAAAGTGCTCCTTTTCTGCGTAGCGAGTATTAGTTTTACTATCACGGCATTTGCCGATAACTATCCTGAAGCTCCTACCGACTCTTCGACAATTAAATTGGATGAAGTTGTGGTGACTAGTTTTAAAAATCAGCAAAAGGTAGAGGAACAGCCTGTTTCTGCTTCTGTCTTGAATGCAGCAACATTGCAAACACAGCAGATTCAAGGGATGACTGATTTAGGGCATCTTATTCCCAACTTCTACATGCCGCAGTATGGCAGTAAGTTGACAACGCCTATTTATGTGCGTGGTATTGGTAATAAAATTGGTGATCCAGCTGTTGGCCTATATGTAGATGGGGTGCCTTACTTTGACAAATCTTTGTATGACTTCGAGTTTGATAACATAGAGAAGGTTGAGGTTTTACGAGGACCACAAGGAACCTTATATGGACGTAACACTTTGGGAGGTGTGATTAATATCACGACCCATTCTCCTATACAATACGATGCCGTCAAAGCGACTGTAACAGGTGGCAAATACGGACGTTTGGAGAGCAGTTTGTTGATCTCTAAACCTTTATCCGATAATGTGGGATTGTCTGTTGCTGGACGTGTGTCGCATATTGATGGATTTATTACAAACCATTATAAAGCAAACGCTTCTGGTGAAGCCACTTTAGATGGATCATCACATGCTGACAAACGAGATGAGGCTTCAGCTACTGCTACTTTGGACTGGCAATTAAATGATCAATGGTTGTTGAAATATACTCAACTGTTCAATTATGCGGATGAGAACGGTTATCCATATGCAGAATATAATATCGAAACGGGTAAGATTGCTCAAGTAGCCTATGATGCTAGTAGCATGTATCGTCGTGTGATGACCAATTCGGGACTTGGATTGAACTTTGCGAATGATGTGATCGCTTTTAATAGCCAAACATCATTTCAATTTACTCAAGACAAGCAGGTCATTGACCAAGACTTTTCAATTGCTTCCTTGTATGCAGTGAAGCAAATGAGTCATCGTCGTATGTGGTCGCAAGAATTCAATTTAAAAAGCAACCATACTGGTGATTATCAGTGGATTTTTGGAGCTTTTGGTTTCTATCAAGGATTAGACAGAGATGCACCAGCAGAGTACTATAAAGCTGGATTTACTAGCTTGAAGAAGTATGATATGCCTACTCGTGGATATGCTGTGTACCATCAATCTACATTGAATCATTTTTTGATCGAACCATTGAGTGTGACAGCTGGTATTCGTTATGATTTTGAACGTGCCGATTTGGATTATGACTATCGTCGCAAAAAAGGTGACGTGATTACCCCTGTAGATGCTTGTAGAATTCATGCTTCAAGTGATGAATGGAGTCCAAAATTGTCTATTCAATATGCTTTGGCAAATAAGCAATCTATATATGCATCCGTTACACGTGGATACAAAGCGGGTGGTTTTAATACTATATTCCAGACACACGATGAGATTAAATACAATCCAGAGTATAGTTGGAACTACGAAATAGGAGCCAAATTACATACATCAGATCACCGCTATTCTGCTGCTTTTTCGGCTTTCTATATCACTTGGAAAGATCAACAAATATATGAGCTTTTGGCCAATGGGCAAGGAGCCAAATTGACCAATGCTGGTGAATCATATAGCCGTGGAGTCGAAGTCTCTTTGCATGCACGCCCTCTAAATGGCTTACATGTAGGTGTTGAGTATGGTTTCACAGATGCTAAGTTTAAGACTTACCATAAAAGTGAAGAGATACATTACGATGATAACTACATCCCTATGGTACCTCGACAAACATTGGCTTTGATGGGAGATTATTCATGGGCGCCACAATGTTCTATGGTAGATCGCATCACGATAAGTACCAATTATCATGGAGTGGGTACGACTTATTGGAAAGAAGACAATGACGTATCTCGTGGATTCTATGGCTTGTTGGACGCCAAACTCAAAGTTATGAAAGGTTGTTTGGGACTAGAACTTTGGGGACGCAACTTGTTGGATCGTCATTATGAAGCATATGCATTTAGTGCTTTCAATACTTATTATGCTCAGCAAGGTCGTCCATTAGAATATGGTGCTACCATGTCTGTTACGTTTTAAAAAGAATAATCATGGCGAACACATCTCCTTCGCACGCCGTCACCAAACAGCATTTACTGACTTTCTTTAGCTTGTATATAGCGCAAAGTATTCCTATGAGTTTCTTTGCGACAGTTATACCTGTAATGATGCGTCAGGAGGCTTTCCCTTTGTCAACTATTGGTTATCTACAATTGATTAAATTGCCTTGGATTATTAAATTTTTATGGGCACCTTTAGTTGATAGACATAGCAAAAGTATTAGAGACTACAAGCGTTGGATTATTTTTTCGGAGTTTGTCTATGCTGTGTTTATTATTTGTATTGCTTGTTTGAATCTGCATACAAATTTTCAATTAATCGTTGTCCTGATTATTTTATCTTTAGTGACATCGGCTACGCAAGATATAGCGACTGATGCTTTGGCCATACGCACAACACCTCATAAAGGAAAGGCATTGCTGAATAGTATGCAATCTATGGGCTCTTTTGCTGGTACTTTGGTTGGTAGCGGGGTGTTGCTTATAGTGTATAAACAGTTTGGATGGGATATCCTACTGTTCTGTTTAGCCCTGTTTGTCCTCATTGCCGTCGTGCCTTTGTGGAAAAACAAACAGGTACACTTATTAGATGATGCTAGGTTGTCACCACGTGCTCGTTTTCATGATTTTGCGCTTTTCTTTGCCCAGAAACGTATTTGGAAACAAGTTCTATTCTTGGTTTTTTATTATTCTGGTCTCATTGGTTTATTGGCTATGTTACGTCCCTACTTGGTTGATTTAGGCTATTCAATGAAAGCCATCGGCGTGATGAGTGGTATTGTTGGAACTGGCTTTGCTTTTATGGCGTCGTTTTTGGCTGGTAGACTATTGCGTAAAATAGGACGAACGATTGCTCGAATACTATTTGCTTGTTTTATTTTGTTGGCTACGCTGTACTTTTTGACTTTTATAGGTACAGTGCCTAGTACAACAGATATTTATATAGGCATCTTTTTGCTTTGGGGAGCCTATGGCTTTGGCACGATTGAAGTGTACACTACTGCAATGGATTTGGTGCGCCCTGGTCGAGAAGGGACAGATTTTACTATACAGATTGTGTTGACTCACTTAAGTGGTATCATTGTAGTGATTCTTAGTGGGCATGTTGCTCAACGTTGGGGATATGATGCGTTATTTGTGATGTCTTCTGGATTGGCTGCATTGTCTCTCTGTTATGTGCTTTTCTTCTTCCCTTTACGTATCGAATCGGTAGCGGAAGAACTGGATAAAACATAGACGAAAATTCCTGCCTTAAATCCTGAAATTATCGCCTTAAATATTAGGATTTCTGCCTTGAATGTGTATATTTAAGGCAGGAATATTTGCCGTTTTTAGATCATTTAATTTAAAGCTCTTTTACTCGATAAAATGAATACATTAGAACGTATATCTAAGTATAATTACCCTGTACCTCGGTACACAAGTTATCCACCTGCCAATCTCTTTCAGGACTCTTTTTCAGGAGATGATTATTCGTGGGCTGTAACAGCATCGAATGTTTCTTCTCAGCAATTGATCTCCTTTTATATTCATATCCCATTTTGCAAACACCTCTGTCATTATTGTGGATGCAATTCACAAGGCATGAAGTCAGAAGAAACTATTGCTCGTTATGTGGATTGCTTACATCAGGAAATAAATCATGTGAAAAGTCAATTGTCTTCTCACAGGAAATTAGCGCAGATTCATTATGGGGGAGGTAGCCCAACAGCTATTCCTTTGCATTATTTGAAAGAGCTTAATGTCCACCTATTGGAGGGGGTTGAAACTATTGATCAGCCTGAAATTGCAATTGAATGTCACCCTGGATATCTCAATGAGGAAGATTGGGATCAATTGATTGATGCTGGTTTTACGCGTTTTAGTTTGGGAGTACAGGATTTTAATGAGGATGTTTTAAAGACAGCCAATCGTCGACCTGCTTTATTGCCAGTAGAAGATATTGTACAAAAACTACATGCAGCTGGTGCGCGAGTTAATCTAGACTTTATTTACGGCTTACCTAAACAAACGGCTGCTAGTTTCAAGGCGACTATTCAAAGAGCCATTGATGCCCATCCAGATCGATTGGTGACTTTTTCATATGCTCATGTGCCTTGGGTTAATAAGGCGATGCTTATTCTCGAGAAGGTGGGACTGCCTAGTAGTGAAGAAAAACAGGCGATGTTCGAAAATGCGACGGAGGTACTGCATCAAGCTGGTTATGCAAGTATAGGTATGGATCATTTTGTACGTCCAGATGACGAGTTGTATGTGGCTTTACGTGAAGGAAATCTACACCGTAATTTCCAAGGTTACTGTACTCGTCGCACAACTGGACAAGTGTATGCTTTTGGAGTTAGTGCAATTTCGCAATTAGATTCAGTGTATGCACAAAATACCAAAGTGCTTGATGAGTATATGCAGCATGTGGAATCGGGGAATTCTCCAGTTGTGCGCGGGTATCAGTTGACCCCCTCTTTACAAATCGTGCGTGCATTGATCGATATGTTGATGTGTAATAACCGCATTACTTGGCCTGAATTGGAACAACATGTACATATGTCGAAGGCAGATATTCTTGCTCAAACAGCATATAATCAAGAAACATTTCACACATTTGTTGATGATGGGTTGCTAGTGCAAGAGCAGGATGTATGGACGATGACTCCAGAAGGATTGCCTTTTGTGCGTAATATTGCAGCAGCCTTTGATCCTCTATTGGTAGAAGGAACACAAACTTTTTCAAAACCGTTATAATGAAAACAGAGAACACATACGATGTGCTTGTCATTGGGGCAGGTATTACTGGACTGACAACTGCGCTATATGTACAACGTGCTGGTTTGCGTGTCGCTATTCTTGAACAAGCTTCTAGAGTGGGTGGACAAATACAAACGAAACGAGCTGATGGTTTTGTGTGTGAATGTGGACCTAATACTGGGGTGTTGTCGTATCCAGAAATAAAAGAATTGTTTCAAGATATTTCGTTGGATGTACAAGTGGCCACTGAAGCCAATAAAATACGTCATGTGTGGAAGAAAAATCGTTTTTACCCTTTACCTTCCTCCTTGTATCAAGCAGTGACGACTCCTTTGTTTACTTGGAAAGATAAGTTTCGTATACTAGGTGAACCATGGCGTAAGCCTAGTAACAATCCAGATGAAAGTGTAGGCGATTTGGTGGCTCGTCGTTTGGGACAGAGTTACTTAGATAATGCTGTCGATCCATTCATTTCGGGTATTTATGCAGGGGATGTACACCGTTTAGTGACTCGGTACGCACTTCCTAAACTATATGCGCTGGAAGCCAATCATGGGAGTTTTATTCGTGGAGCTATAGCCAAGCATAAGGAAACAAAAACTCAGCGCGATAAACTAGCTACTAAAGAGGTGTTTTCTGTACGCGGTGGCCTACAGACATTAACAGATAGACTAGGTGAACAGATAGGGGCAGAAAATGTGTTTCTAGGTGTGTCTGATGCCGTTGTGCATCCTATTATTCATGAAAATGGAGTCGAGAATTGGGAGATTACAGGTATTCAGAATGGTACTCGTCAGGTATGGCAAGCTGCTCGTGTTGTGACCACTGTAGGGGCGTACAACTTATCTAGTTTGCTCCCTTTTGTACCCCATATGTATATGCAACGTATCAATAATGTGCGCTATGCTCCAGTTACTTTAGCCAGTGTGTCTTTGACGCATTTGGACAAGAAAAAGCATCGATCTTTTATACGAACTGTACAGGCTTTTGGTAGTTTGGTGCCTTCTCATGCACAATGTCCAATTCTTGGGATCTTATATCCAAGCAGTTGTTTTGATGATCGTTGTCCTGCTGGGACGACTACCAATGCTTTATTGAGCTTTTTTATTGGTGGTATTCGTTACCCGGATGTGGCCGACTGGACCTCAACTAAAATAGATGAAGTTGTTCGAGAAGGATTGTATGGCATGTTGCATATGCCTGAGGATATTACGTACAGCATAAAAAATATTGCCGCACACAAACATGCTATCCCACAGTATGAGATAACATCGGGAGAAAGATTTCAAGCTATTGATGCGGTGGAGCAAGAATATCCAGGACTTACTATAGCAGGCAATCTGCGCGACGGAATAGGTCTTGGAGACCGTATCCGTCAAGGTCGACAGGTTGCAGAGAAGATCAAATCCAGTTTTTCTTTTTAAAGTAAACCCAGAAGGTGACTGTGATTGCCACACTTAGAAGCAATGTGATGGGCATTCCCCAGGTCCACTGTTCCATGCCATTCATAAGGTTCATACCATATATACTAGCTATTAATGTAGGGAACATCATGATGATAGAGAAAGATGTCAACATCTTCATCACACTATTCATGTTGTTGGAAATGATCGATGCGTAGATATCTAGTGTTGTCTCTAAGATATTACTATAGATATCTGCAGACACACGGGCTTGGTTCAACTCAATGGTTACGTCTTCGATCAATTCGGCATCTAGTGCATCTATGGGGAGTTTAAACTTTAGTTTGGTCAGTAGACTTTCGTTGCCTTGTATAGATGTGGCAAAAAAGATTAAGCTATCTTGTAGTCTAGATAGAGCGACCAAGTCTTTATTATCTATTTCCTTGGCTTCAAATTCTCGTTTGGCTTTATCTATACGTAACTTGATTACTTTTAGTTTCTTCAAATACCACACACAAGAAGAGAGGAATAGGTGAAACACAATATCCACTGCATCTATAAACCGATGATTCTTACGTTTGTGGTGATGAGTAAAATCACTCATCATGTGGGTATCATGATAACAAATCGTGATAAAAGTGTCTTTACGAAAGGCTACACCTAATGGCACGGTAATAAATGGAGAACGAGATGTTGCTGATTTCATGTACGGAATACGTAAGATGATAAGCGTCCAACCTTCTTCGTGTTCGATACGGGCACGCTCATCAATATCTTGAATATCCTGTACAAAATAGTTGGGTACTCCCAATTCATCAACTAAGTAGTTGGTCTCTTCTTCGGTTGGGCACGTGACTTCTAACCAGCATTTGGAATCGTAATTATCCTGTTGCTTTAATTCTCCTTGTATGTTCCAGCTTGTTTGCATAACCGAGTCATCTTTAGGGATTAGTACTACTTTTTCTCTCACAATCAGCAAAAATAAGACGGATAAATGTCTTATTTTTTTTCTAGCGGCAAAGATAAGGAAAAGTCACCAAAAGCTCGCACACTTTGTCTTGCCATTTTCGAGCATCGCGCGCTTTCAGCATATTTTCATTCATAATAACGAAAGCTAGCGTTTTCCCTCTTTTTGT
>ERZ795048.2503-NODE-2503-length-14728-cov-5.149049_pt1 | contig 14728 bp, 9 predicted proteins | sample MGYA00375132_ERZ795048 | MGnify/ENA primary metagenome ERZ795048 (study PRJEB30177, sample SAMN05720225) | activated sludge metagenome | isolation source: Anaerobic digester | place: Hong Kong | collected 2014-12-17 ...
TTTCTGGATTTAAGCTGTGAGTCCGGACCCTAAGCCGCTATTTTATGAAGAATAATCCGCAATTTCGCTTCAAGCTGTTTAGAAGAAAAAGGCTTACGAATATACGCCGTCACACCGGCAGACTTTGCTTCAACTACAGAATCCATATCTATGCGCCCTGTTACCATCAAAAACGGCATAGTAGAATCAACACTGCGCAATTGTCGAAGCAAATCAACCCCCGTCATTCCTGGCATATTCCAGTCACACACCAAAAGATCAATGAAGTCATAGGCCGAATCTAAAAATGTCAGCGCCTCGCGCCCGTCACTAGCCTCAAAAATTTGCGTGATGCCAAGCTCACCCATCATATTACGAATCATGGCCCGCGCTTCAGCCTGGTCCTCAACCAAAAGAATTTTAAGATCACTTAAAGCAGAACTCATCAAAATCTCTCCTCTTCTTTTTCAATACCACCCTTACTGGCCCACCGTGAGATTTGCACGGAATCCTCGATACTTTCTCCAACTCCAGACGATAAAATGGTATAAATAACTTTAACCAAAGCATCGTATTCAATGGGCTTGGCAATAAACACAGCGTCTTCAGGAATTTCTACGCGGGCCATTTGCCCTTTTGCCGGATAACCACTCATGAAGATAACATTGACATCCGGGCGTAATTCTTTCAACAAATCTGCCAGATCCACACCATTGAGTTCAGGCATCACAACATCTGTCAGCAATAGATCAATTTTTCCCTCATAATCATCTTGCACAGCCAAAGCCTCATTGCCATTGCTGGCCCGCAACACCTTCATACCCAAATCTTCAAGCATATTACTGACCAATGCCAACAAATCAGGTTCATCCTCTGCTACAAGCACGCTATAACCATCAAACCGGATAGAAGAAAGATTATCCTCTCCACCCAAAATTTTCTTGGGAACCTTGTCACTCAAAGGCAAATAAACGCTCATTGTCGTTCCCTGCCCCAAAGTAGAAAACACATCAATATGCCCGCCAATTTGCTTCACAAGCCCATAGACCATAGACAACCCCAACCCGGTGCCTTTCCCTTGCTCCTTTGTAGTAAAGAAAGGATCAAAAATACGATCAACTACATCCTTCGGCATCCCCATGCCCGTATCTGAAACTATGATGGACGCATAAGATTTGTCAGAGTTTTGCTTCAAAAGAACCGCTGGCAAAGTTTTTTGCGGACAAGCCCGCACCTCCAGCAGCAACACCCCCCCATCAGGCATGACATCACGCGCATTCAAGACCAAATTCATGATAATTTGCGTTATATTCTCTATTGGACACTCAACATACATCTCCTGATGGTCTATCAAAACGCTGCACTTAACAGATGCATCCAGCAAAGGCCGCAACAACAACTCCTGCTCGCGCACCACTGCGCCTAAATCAATCACAGTATCATCGACAATCTCATGACGACTGAATGTCAGCATTTTTTTGATAAGATTTGCCCCGCGCCTTGAAGCTGTGCGAATACGATCCAGATCATCCATTGCCCGCGCTTTATCATCCCAGTTTTTTCCGGCAATGCGGGCATACCCGTCAATAATCGACAATATATTATTGAAATCATGCGCCACTCCAGCCGCCAACTGCCCGAGAGCTTCCAGCTTTTGTGTCTTGGAAAGCTCAGCCTCCCGCATTTTCAAAGCCGTCATATCATTCAACAGCCAAATCGACAGATCCAGTTTTCCGGTATAACCCTGCACAGACGTATGTTTAAGCTCATACCAACACGCCCCGCAACACTTCTCCCCGCCAGAACATAAAATGCTCAACTCAACGCTGCCATCCTCATGCCCCTCACTGATTTGATAAATTTTTTCCATGGTCTTGGCGTCGACAATAGTGGCAAAAACCTCATGAACATTCTTACCGAGAATATCGTCGCGCGAGAGATGCATATCCTCACAAAACGCCTTATTCGCAAATACAATCCTTTGTAAACCTGAAACATGGTCTTGCTTGGTCACGACAATACCGCTCGTCGCAGCCTGAATAGCCTGGGTAAGTTCATGATTATAATGGTTAAGCTTAAGGAGATAGTCTTCCTGATTTTTAAGATCCCCGACATCAATCAAAATCAGGTTCGTACCAACATGCGGAATCTTTTGCACTTCAACCAGACACAACCGATTCCCGGCAGTCATAATGACCTCACGAAAACCTATATCAGTGTTAGTCATCGCTGAACGTCCCAGCGTATTAATCAAGGACTCATCACACTCAACAGCCATATCATAAAAATAAATTAAAAAATCCTGAAGATTCAAAGGCTCACCTGACAGCCGCTTCCCCTTATTCTCCAATAAATCTGGCAAAAATTCATGCGCCTGCACATTGGCAAGAACCAAACGATCATCAACTCCAAAAAAAACAAGCCCATTTCCAATAAAATCAGCCGCCTTTTCAAGCGCCGATGTATAATTGCGCGTCTTACAACGACACCGCATCATATAAAACATAAAACCGCACAGCATCAAAACTGCGAGCAAAAATATACCGCTAGCCAACAGCCAATAATAAGATTCTGTAAACAAAAACTCCCCCTTAAGCAAAACTACTGATTTGCAACTCTAAGTTTATGTTTATAACTACCCCTTGTCTAGACATCTCTGTAGAGAATCTGAATACCCGCGTATATACTACAACAAATCTGCATATTCTCTTCAAAGCCTTGCACTAAACGCCCATTACAAAACGCTTACAACAATGCCTTGTGTAAAACCTGACTTTTTTTATAAGGTACTCCTGCACAGCGCCGCACTATGGGGAGGCGCAATTTACGCCCATGCAGCCCCGCCGCAACCCTCCACCTCTCTCTACGGCCCGCTCGGCCTCCTCGCAATCCCCAGCGCCCGCATGGACCACGCGGGCACATTGCGCGCAGGCGTTTCAACACTCGATCCATACGTGCATAGCTGGCTCAGTGTCCAACTCGCCGATCCACTCTCCATCACGCTGCGCCAAAGCGCCGAAATCTCCAACATCAATGAAGATGCTAAACGCCTCTATCCCGGCGTTGATTTTAAACTCCGCCTGCTGGAAGAAAGCGCCTACCGCCCCGAAATCGCCATCGGCGCAAGGAGCGCCTTTGGCCATAAACGCATGGCCGGAGAATATATCTCAGCCTCCAAACGCTATAAGGATTTCGACTTTACCGCCGGTCTCGGCTGGGGCCGCCTCGGAAGCGCAGCACACTTTAAAAACCCGCTCAAATCACTCAGTTCTCACTTCGGCGGTAATCGCAATCTCGATGGTGAAATGCCAAGCGGCCCGGAAAACTGGTTTACCGGGGGTGACATCGGCCTGTTTGGCGGCGTCGAATATTTCACTCCGCTCAAAGGCCTCTCTCTAAAAGCTGATTACGGCGCCGACCGGTTCAAAGCCGAACAAGCGGCCTTCGACTACAACGCACCCGCTCCTTGGGCCGTAGGCCTGAACTACCAACCCGCCCCCTGGATTGATCTCAGCCTTGGTATGCAAGGCACAGATAAACTCATGGCCCGCCTGTCCCTGCAAGGCAATGTCAAAAAATGGCCCGATCAAGACCGCAAATATACGGCTAACGATGAATCCCCCTTCCGCCCTTACCGCACTGGGCTGGCCCTCCCCGCAGAAATGGAGCTTAAAGCCGCAGGCGAAAACATCATGCTCTATGATGCACAAACCGACTACGAAACCGCCAGCGCCACCCTGACATTGGAAAATAACCGCTCAAGCCCATGCCAGCTCGCCCGCGCTTTTAAGCACATGGCCAATCACGCAGGCCCCTCCATCGAGCGCCTCGAAATCACCCCTATCCACCTCGGTTTACGCGGCCCAAAAATAGCCCTGCTACGCGCTGACCTCGAAAACGCACTGGGCCGCCAAGCAGGCAGCGCCGAGGAAATCTGGCACAATATGGAGATCATACCCTCCGCCGAAAACCCCTTGCGCAAGCACCACCAACCACTGGAATACGGCTATGGCCTGCGCGATTACGCCCTCACCCTCGATACACAAGCCAGCCTGTCCGAAGAAGATAGCGGCACCCTTTACCGCACCGCGCTCGTCGCTGGCGCGCAGGCGCCCGAACTCTTCGGCCTGATCGACAATTTCGTGAGCTTCCGCCTCAACCTTGCTGATAATCTCGATCGTCTCACCGACATCCGCCCGCGCGCCGCCCTGCCCGTACGCTCAGATGTTGATCGCTTTGCCCGCCGCACCATAGCGCTCGACACTGCTTTCAACGCCTTCACCCACAGCTTCCGCTCCGACCTGCATACGAGCCTCATGGGCGGCTATCTCGAAGAAATGTATGCCGGCGCCGGCGGAGAAATCCTCTACCGCCCCTATAAAGCCCGCTGGGCCGTCGGCGCCGAAAGCTTTCTGGTCCTTAAACGCAATCCAGAAAGTACGCTCAATCTCGGCCTAAACGGCGACCACCTGCTCAGCGGCCACATCCAGGGCTGGTACGATCTGCCCCATTGGGATATCACCGTGAACGCCAAAGCCGGGCGCTATCTGGCCGAAGATCTCGGCGCGACCCTGTCCTTGCAAAAGCGCTTCCATGGCGGCGCAGTTTTAGAAGCCTATTCCACAATCACCAACCAGAGCGACTTCGACCTGTTTGGCGGCACTACCCACGCCGATCACGGCATCCGTCTCGCCCTGCCCCTCGGCGGCATCAAATATATCCCGCGCAATGCCAAAGCCAAATTTACTCTCGCTCCGTTTGGCCGTGACATCGGCCAGAAACTCGAAAACCCGCTGCCACTCTACGAACTGACAGAAGGCTTTTCAGCCCGGCATCTTGCACAATACTGGGATGAAATCACACCGTAAATTTTGGAAAAAATAAACACCTCCGCCCCAAGGGGCGAGGTATCACGTCATTGCAAACCGCCAAAGGCGGTGAAGCAATCCAGAATTTATCCTTGTGGCACTGGATCGCTTCGCTTCGCTCGCGATGACGATTACGCCGCAAGCAGCGAGGAATTAAACCTGAAAGAGATTAAACGATTAGATTATCCGCCGCGATCATCTGATACAGATCAAGACCAGTGACACCATTCAAAACCGCTACATTTGTAAAGCTCGCGCCGCCGGTTGCACCGTTTGCATCAACTGCGATGGTGGTGTTACCAGAAGCTTCAGTAAGTGTCACAAAATCATTAATATTGCTTGTCGTATAACTATACCCGCTCAGCAAATCGCTAATATCAATCGCATCACGACCCGTTGCGCTGAAATTCTCAATCGTATCCGTTGCATCCCATGTCGCCGTCTCGAACAAGAAAATATCAATCCCGTCATTGCCATAAAGCGTATCGGCACCAGCCCCGCCATTGATCGTTGTGTAATCAACACTGGTAAGCAATTCATCAGCATCCCATTCGATAACATAGTCTGCGCCCGCATTGCCCGTATAAACGGCATTATTATTTTCAGTCCACCACTGCCCGCCAAGAGCCGAATTCAGGATAAAATAATCGGCTGTAGAAGAACCACCCCACGGCTCAGACCCGTCAGATCTCCAGTTATCATAATGCCCGTTTATCGCCGCACCGCCGGAATTTGCGGCACCGCCAGTCCAGAAAGTTAAACCTGACTCAGAACCACCCTGCCAGACCCAGTTCCCTTCTGTCGTAACATCTGTTGCACCGCCCCATAGATTGTTTCCACCTCCCAAGGACCAGACATAATCCTGTTCAGCCTGAGATGTAATCGTGGCCAAATAACCGTTTCCTGTCAAACCGGTCAGTGTGGCTGCATTAGCGTTTGTATTGGCTGTAGTCCACGTTGCATTGGTCGTAATATGTTGGTAGAAACTATTGGTCTCGACACTGTAAACAACACCGGCATTATCCGCAAGAACCTGCGCGACCAAAGCGTCCCACGCTTCATTCGCCGAAGCCGAATAAATTGTATCCGCTCCCGCATCGCCGTTAAGTGTATCCATCCCGGTACTACCGTAAATCGTATCGGCGCCATCACCACCGCTGACAACATTGGTTTCCCCGGCATCTTCTACTCCCGTCGAACCGCTCCCGACAGTAGTATCAACCCCGGTCAGGAGGATGTCGTCAAAACGAATCCATCCATCTTCAGATGATTGACTTGTATCATTGAGGTAAGCCCCAATTCTAATCGTATGACTCCCTGCAGAAAGATCGGCAATATTCAAAGTTTCAGTCAACCAACCCGTCGTATGATCGGCACCATCGCCATTGACCCCATTTAATTCATCAACCCAGTTATTACCCCCAAGACCATATTGGGTCCCATCAACTGTGACATACAAATAAAGATTCTCACCTGTCTCCGTAGTCCCATCAAGAAACATGCTGTAGGAAATTGACATTTGGACAGACGTCAAATCAGCCGTCGTAGTAATCGTCTGGCTATAAGAACCGGAAAGCGGCCCGGTAGGGTTACCGGTCGAATTGATATTCACCTCGATACTTCCGGCAGACGTGTTCCCGTCCCCACTGATATAATTTCCACTAATCGTAACATTGGCACCGTCAGACCCGCCAACCCCGGGAAAGCCGTCTGCATAGGTAAAGCCATCTTCATCCGTATCAAATGTCGCCTCAAGAGCCGTGACCGTCGAACCGCCGCCCGCAGTGCCACTAGTTTGAACCGTCGCATCATAGGCAAAAAGCACATCATTGCCGGAACCGCCGTCAATAATATCGCTACCGTCACCGCCAAAAATCACATCATCGTCACCATCGCCATTAAGGGTATCATCGCCATCATAGCCGTAAATCCAATCATTACCAGCACCGCCACTCAAAATATCAGCCGCGCCATCATCGCTCATCAAGCCGGCTTCCCATTCAATCACATAGCTGTGAGTTGACGTATCAACCCAATCATGCCAAACGCCTGTCGTATATAAAATAGCGTTATACTCTGTGTTTACCTGCGGCTGCCCAGACGCCCAATTCTCGTACATACCGTTAACAGATGTTCCGCTGACATCGCTGAATTGTACACCTGCTTCTAAGCCGGCATTCCATTGCCAGGTACCGTTTTGAGCAATATCTGCACCACTGATATACGAATCATCGCTTAACAGCCCAGACACATAAGTATTTTCCGCCGCAGAGGTAATTGTTGCAAGGTGCCCGGCAACACCATTGAGTGTCGTCGCAGATGCGGCGGCAACAGCAGCCGCATAATCAACATTCGCGCTAACAAATTGGTAGAAACTGCCTGTTTCCTGAGAATAAACAACATTGGGGTTATTAAACAAAATATCGGAAATAGCGACCGCATCCAGACCATGCGCATGCAAAATATCATCTCCGGTGCCACCATTCATCGTATCGGCACCAGCTCCGCCAACAAGCACATCAACGCCAGCATCACCGTCTAACGTATCATCTCCATCCCCGCCGGAAATATAATCATCATCATCGCCGCCGGCAAGCTCGTCGGCGCCGTCATCGCCGTAAATACTATCGTTGCCTGCCCCGCCAGAAGCTATATCATCGCCTGTACCCGCAATAATCTCATCTGCGCCATCGCCACCGGAAAGCAGATCATTACCAGTACCACCGGAAATGTAATCGTCTCCATCACCACCGGCTAAAGCATCGTTATCTGCCCCGCCGATGAGCGTATCATTGCCATCATCGCCAAAAAGAATATCGTCTCCGTCATCGCCAATCAGCCAGTCATCGCCATCTTCGCCAAAAAGAATATCGTCCCCGGCATCACCAAGCAAACCATCGTTACCCGCACCACCATTAAGAATATCGTTACCCGCACCGCCAATCAGGTAATCGTTATCAGCCTCTCCATAAAGAATATCGTCACCATCATTGCCAAAGACCATATCATTGCCGTTACCGGCAATAACAGTATCGGCGCCGCCTTCACCAAAGATCATGTCATCACCGTCACCGCCATTAATGGTGTCATCACCACCAAGACCACGAATGCGATCTGCCCCGGCCAACCCATCAATAGTATCCGCCGCATTCCCCCCGGAAAGATTGGCATCATCCCCGGCTGTTCCAGTAACATTCGGAACACCGATGCTCGGCGTCGTATGACCAAAAAGATCCGTACCTGCAGAAACCACAGAGCTCTGAGCCTGCGCCAAAATCGTAGCCGTAAGATCAGTCCCCAAATTAAGAGCACTACTGTTAATCGAAACGGCTGTGAAAGTGATGGTATCGCCCGGATCACCAGAAGCGCCATCAAATCGAAAACTTAAGGATGAAGGAGCCGTACCGGTATATTCAATGAAAACATCATAGCTGGTGGCACCGGAAACCATCGTAACAGAGCTGACAACAACGCCACCCACCAGTATCTCCAAAGTCGGAGGATTTCCACCTGAAAAGCTGGTATTCGCATCAAATGATAATAAAAACGTATTCATCGCCCGGTTTTCTGCCCTTAACTAGTAACCCAAGTTCTCTCAGTAGTTAAAGCAATGCCTTTTAACGCATTGTTTTTTATATTTATTCTTATTAATAATACCAGAATATGGTTAGAAAAACATTAACGCATAAAGCTTAACAAAATCTTGCTTAATCTGCTAGAACAGACAAAAAAATCCGCCCCAAGGGGCGGTTTTAGAGGTACCAGATCGGATGAAGTAGTCTTAAAAAGTATGTCTCATTAAATGTAGTAGTCTTAAATTGTAGCAGTCTTAAAAGGAGATTCAAAAACCCTGCTAATATTGCTTTAATTTCCTCCGCCATTCGTCCGCTTTATTTATTTACTCACTTGATAAAATCGGATCTCTTATGTCTCAAGCGGGGGGCCTATTTTGCCCTGCCCCCCTTGCTCAGATTTGGTCTTACGCACTGACCTTATATCTTCAGAATACATAAAATTTTATGTAAATACAATAAAATTATCAAAATTTTATGTAAAATTTTATGTAAGTGTATTTTTTACAGTTTTTTCAACAGGTTAAAAAAATCATCTGGAGCATCAACTTCATAATTATGCACCTCACCACTGAGCGGGTGCACAAATGAAATACTTTTCGCATGCAATGCCTGTCTGGGAAAATTCAATGCGGCCATAATAACATCTTCTTCATAACCGGCCTTTTTCATAGCCCCGCGCACCGCCGTATCCTGCGCGCGATAAAGCGGATCACCGATCAAAGGATGCTTAAGTGCCTGCATATGCACCCGAATCTGATGCGTTCGCCCGCTCTCAAGCTTACATTCCACCAGGCTAAGCGCCTCTCCATAAGCTTTCAAAACCCGGTAATGCGTACGCGCCGGCTTGGCATTTTGCCCCTTCACACTCATTTTTAAGCGATTTCGAGGGTCCCGCCCTATCGGCATATCCACAACACCCTTAACCGGCACCGGAACTTTAAGCGCCAAAGCCTCATAAATCCGGCTTAAAGACCGGTCCTCAAGTTGCGCCGCCAGCCCCTGATGCGCCCGGTCGTGCTTGGCCACCACCATCAACCCGCTTGTATCTTTATCAAGCCGATGGACAATCCCCGGACGCGCCACACCGCCAATCCCCGACAGGCTTTCCCCGCAATGATATAACAAAGCATTGACCAAAGTCCCGCTGGCATTACCTGCCCCCGGATGCACCACCAACCCGGCCGGCTTATTAATCACCAGCACGTCCTCATCTTCATAAATAACATTAAGAGCGATTTTTTCAGGTTGCGGGGCCGCCTCTTCCACAGGAGGAATCTCAATCTCAATAACGCTGCCAAGCGAAACTTTATGCGATACATCACGACACACCAGCCCGTTTAAATGCAACGCACCGTCCTGAATTATACCTTGCAGACGCGAACGCGAAAAACCATCCGCTAAAGCAGCCAAAGCCTTGTCAAGCCGCTGCCCCACCTGCTCTTCACTAATTATAAAACGTAACGTATCTTTTTCTTTATCTGAGCACTCATCCATATTACGGCATCACCCGCTCTCTTTGCCGACAAGGATCCGGATACGGATCAACCCCCGTAGCCGCAACCACCCACCCTTCCTGACTACGCACAACCTCATCGGGAATCTCCGGTCCCTGCTCATTTATGGCCCTGCTGTGCTCAATTTTATATGCAACGCGCGTCTCACCAATAATCAACCGCTCCGCCCCTTTACTGGCCATCAACGCGTAAGCATCCACCGCTTCACCATTAAAAAACTCGTCACTCGAAAACAGCACGCCACGCGGATTTAACGTCAATAAACGCACATGCTCTATCTCTTCACTGCCCTCAGGAGTCTGACCATCAATAAGCACACTGATTAAACCATCCTCACTCACCATCACATCACGTCCATCAAAATGTAAAGAGCCGTTGAGATAGCGCTGCCAGACCACATCGCCGGTTGCATCATTCACAACCATAACCCAGGCTGCACGGTTGCCGTCACCCATCGGCAACGCGCTACCGACAACCGCCAGAGTATCGGCAAGCATCTCATGCGCCCGTACGATCTCAGCCGCCGCACCGCGCGGATAAGACTTCTGCCACATCATATTAAGATCCTCGGCTATGCGCATAACCCATCCCGTCTTACGCCCAATAGCATTATCAATAGAGCCGCTCGCTACATAGCCGCCATCTTTCATTGGATATAAATCATAAACAGCATTTTCCGAACCAATTACAAACGCATGATCCGCAATCACCACGCCAGCACTGTTCACGCGGTATAATACCGACCAATCAGGTTTATCCTCTTTTGGTGATGATGCCGACGCCGCGATCACAAAAGACTGACCAGACGCACTGGGCTCCATATCATGCCCACGCAAATGATTACCTGGATCGCGCACCACCTTGCTGAACAGCAAATCACCTTGTAAATTGAATACCCCAAGCCAGATATGCTGCCGTCCTTTTGGAGGCGTGATATTCGCAAGCATAACCATACCCTTATCGTGCGGCAAAACCTTCACAAGCTCTGCCAGCCCCGGCACCTCATAATCCTTCTCCCACAACACCCGGCCATTGCGCCCAATCTCGACCAACAACAAATCCTTACGATCCCCTTTAGCAGGAAGAACGCGCTCACCGGCAGCCAGAACCGTCCCTGTTTCGTTAACCAAAGCACTCTTGAACCGCTCATGCGTAGGAATTTCCCCATGCACACTGTCCCACACATTATAGGACCCCAACGTCGGCGCCCGCAGCTTTATAATCGCCTCATACTGAATATCGCAGTTTTGTGCCCATACACCGCCAGACCACAGCGCAAAAACACCGACAAATGCAGAAAACAAAACCAGCCTGTTTATCATTTTCACGAAACCTTTAAAGCCTTTGAAAGACTATAAAATTGACAGCGACAAATGTCTATGCCAGTAACAAAAGACCATTGCAGGAAAGCACGACAAACCCGATGAAACTCTTGATTATCAGCGATGCCTGGCACCCGCAAATTAACGGCGTTGTGCGCACCTATGAACATATTAGTCAAGAAATGCAAAAACTGGGCCACACTGTCAAAGTCATCGGCCCGGCAGATTTTCCCATGAGCGTGCCCATGCCCGGCTATAAAGAAATCAGACTGGCCATAGCCCCCTACCGAAAACTGCAACGCATAATAAAAAAATATAACCCCGACCATATTCACCTTCCCACCGAAGGACCTCTCGGCTGGGCTGGACGCAAATATTGCCTGCGCAATGAACGTCGCTTTTCAACCGCTTTCCACACCCGTTTCCCGGAATATGTCGCCCAGCGCGCCGCACAAATTTTGCCCTCATCACACGATTTCGTCCATGCCCGCGTCGTGAATTACGTCCGTCGTTTCCATGCCCCCTCTTCCGGCATGACCGTCGCCACCGGAAGCCTTGAAGAAACGCTGAAAAACTGGGGCTTTCAAAACCCGATGCACCGCGTCACGCGCAGCGCTTGTCTCGATACATTCACTCCAGGAGAAAAAACACTTTTTCATGATCTCAAAGGTCCGATCGCCCTGTATGTCGGACGCATCGCCATTGAAAAAAACATCGAAGACTTCCTCAAAATGGATTGGCCGGGAAGTAAAGTCATTGTCGGCACCGGTCCGCAAAAAGCCGAACTGGAACAAAAATATCCCGATGCGCTCTTCGTCGGCAAAAAAACCGGCGCTGAGCTTGTAGAACACTACCGCTCCGCCGACCTGTTTGTTTTCCCCTCACGCACAGACACATTCGGCATCGTCCTGATCGAAGCGCTGGCCTGCGGCCTGCCGGTCGCCGCTTATAATGTAACCGGCCCCAAAGACATTATCACAAAAGATTTTCTCGGCTCTCTGCACGACACGAACTTAAGCCTGGCCGCAAAAACCGCTCTGCAAAACAAAGACTTGGAAAAACGCACCACCCATGTGCATAAAGAATATACGTGGCAACATGCCGCTGCCCAATATGAAGACATGATACTGAATAAAATCCTCCAAACACGATAAAGGAAACGACTATGGCCCACATTCTCATTGCCGAAGACGACCAATCAATGTGCAGCTTCCTCCAACTCGCGCTGGAAAAAGCCGGCCATAATGTACAAATCGCCTATAACGGCATTGATGCCCTGAAAATTATAGAAGAAAGCAACCCCCCCATCGATTTACTCCTCAGCGATATTGTCATGCCCGGCATGGATGGTGTTGAGCTGTCCAACAAAGCCACAAAAACTCATCCTTCAATCAAAATCATGTTTATCACCGGCTTTGCCGCCGTAGCCATGGAACGCGAAGACCTGGACCGGGAAAAAACCAAAGTCCTGTCCAAACCTTTCCACCTCAACGATCTCGTAGAACAAGTGGAAACCTTGCTGTCCACCTGAACACACTCCCGACTCAGAGACCCGAAACACTGCAAACACAGCGACTTTCAAGCATATCCTAACACTTTATTAACGAAATTCACCGATAATAAGGTGCAAAACTATATCTGCTCCGCAGGTGCAGTAGAATTGAGTTAAGGGCGTAAAATGGCGGAAAACACCCATATTGCAGAGGAATATATAAAAAAACTGGGCGGTAACAACACCGTCTGGGCAGACACAATCGCCCCGCCTACCGCCGAGCAAACCGCCAGATTAGCCAATTTCGCCAACGAAGGCATGAAAAACTCTCTCCTTCAAGGCTATGCCGCAGACATGGGACCCGACACTAACTTTTGGAATAAAATAGGGACAAAAGACGGGTTTCACACCGCCCCCGTAGACGGAAAAACAGGACAATTTCGTTTCGAAAACCTGACACAGACAACACTTCCTACACTCGGCGGAACAGTCGGCGCCGTTTTCGCGCCTCTTGAAGAAGAATGGCTGGTTGGTCTGGATTTCGAAGTCAATGTCAAAGGCACAATTCTGGTAGAAATGGCCAAGCCGGGCGAAGAACTTGGACCAGCAGGCTATAAGCTCTCTCACAACGTCAAAACAGACTTGAACTTCTACAACGAAAAAGTAGAGGACCCGCTAAAAGTCTCAGGCAAAGCCTTCTGGATTGAAAAGAGCGAGGAAATACCGAGCTTCGCTTTCAAACACCAAGAAGAAACAAACCTTGGAAACGCAATGGCCGACCTCGGCAACGCGCCAGCCGGTCTGTCTTTCGCCTCCCTCGACACGGCAAAGAATCCAGACATGTCAGGCGTTATCTCCGATACAACACCCCTGCCGCCTGCTGCTCCAGTTGAAAAAAGCGTTGATCCATTTACTCAGCTTAACCCGGAAGAAGCACATAAGGGTTACTCAGGGCCTGCCCCGGCGCTCATCGATGCAAAAGTCACCTTTTCCGGCGAATATCAGATCAACGCTAAAATAAATGTCGAAGTCGAACACACCTTGACCGTATCACGTCAGGACTATGAACGTATTAAAGCCGAACTTGACGGCCAAACGATATATTCCGCCAGCGTTGCCGGATCCGTAACCGTATGGAACCCCGGTGCAGACAGCGAAGGGAACGCCAGCGAATTCTTCGTTCACGTAGGGCTTGATAAACTTGAGATGAAAGGCGGCATAAACGAAACCGTCGCCATGACCAAACTGCTGCAAGATGAAAAAGACGGCGCTGGCCAGCAATATATTGCCGAACTCAATGGAAGAGCACCGCCCCCGGTCAATCCATACCTTCAAGACAGCCCCGGCAAAACCATGATCGCCAAGGCAAGCCCCACCGGCACAGCGGATGACGTCCGGCTTGCCCAGGCATCATGCAATCTGCTCAGCGACGCCAACCTCGCGATTGACGGCGATCCCGGCACCAAAACGCAGAGCTGCGTCGGCACAGTTCTGGGCGATGATTATGTCGCCGATGATTGGAAACAAAACGCCGAAAATCTGCAGGAAATCGTCGCCCTCAGCCCCGAAGCCGCAGAAAAAGGCCGGATTCTGGCAACAAAAACCCTCAACGGCGAAATAAAGGATTTCTCAAAAGAAGCCTACGAAACTCAGGCATTCCTAAAAGCCAAAGAAGGCATAGCCTTTGACGGCGACATCGGCCGAGGCACCCGCGCCGCCGCAACGGCCCATCTCGACATGGAAAACCAGCCCAGCATCGAAGCCATCGCCAACGCACCGTCCCCGGGGAAAGGCACTCCATCACTCAGTTGTGAATTTGGAAAAGTCTGCGGCCCGGAAAACGCCGCCAACGATCCAAGCTTTGATCAACCGGAAACCGACGCTCGGGCCGTTGCTAAAACGCAGCCCCCCATACAACCAACCAGAGAGGTGGTCTCGGTTCTTCGGCCAGCTTTGCGGCGAAGTTAAGCTACGATCG
>ERZ795048.2508-NODE-2508-length-14690-cov-5.830612_pt1 | contig 14690 bp, 9 predicted proteins | sample MGYA00375132_ERZ795048 | MGnify/ENA primary metagenome ERZ795048 (study PRJEB30177, sample SAMN05720225) | activated sludge metagenome | isolation source: Anaerobic digester | place: Hong Kong | collected 2014-12-17 ...
GCCGATCTACGAGGTGAGCGGAACCCACCGCACCCAGGTGGCCGGCCTGCGCTCGCCGGAAGGGCTGGCGCTGGATAAAGAGGGCCGGCTGTTTGTGGTGGAGGATTTTCCCGGCGGACGGCTGCTGGTCTTTGACATTCGCGGGCCGGTCCGGCGCAGCCGGATGGAGGGCGAGGTGGTGCGCCTGCCGCTTCAGAACAGCCGCTTTGCCTGGGAATCCGTCGCGATTGGCCCGGCGGGCGAACTGCTGCTGGCGGGCTCCAGCCTGGAGGATGTCACGGGAACCGACGGCCGGGGGGATCTGTTCATGGGGGTGATCCTGCACCGGGATGCCAGCGGCGACTGGTGGCTGCTGCTGAATCACGCCATGACCAGCTACTCGGGCGTCTGCTTTTCGCCGGATGGCCGCTACGCCCTGATGACGGCGGAGATTCCCGGCCTGGTGGGATGCGTGGACCTGCGGACGCGCATGGTGCGGACGTTTCTGTGGGACATGACGTTTCACTCGCCGGAAGGGGTTTGTTCCCTGCCGGGCGGCGCCTTTCTCGTGGCGGAGGAATCCGGCAAGATCTTCCGGATGGACCCCACGTCGGGAGGGGTTCAGCTCGTGTACGAACACGACGGCACCGTGGAATCGGTTCTGTGGGATGCCGGCAGCCGGCGCCTGCTGCTGACCGATGACCGCCACGGGCAGGTGGTGGCCGTGCCCCTGAAACGGGGAGAGCATTTGCGCCGCGCCGCGGGAAAGATCGACGATATCGCGTTCATCGAGGAAGCCACGCCGGTGGACATGGTGCCCCGGCGGTGTCCCGACTATCTCGCGGAGGTGCTGAAGCTGGGCGGTTACGATCCGGAAGTGGCGCGAGGCGGCGTGGAATTCCAGCAGTTCGCCAAGCGCTACTGCCTGGTGGCGGTGGACGCGGCCGTGAACCTGATGCCGGGGCATCCGCCGGTCGAGGATCCCATCGAACGGATTCAATTCGTGGTGATCGCCCCGTATCTGGTCGGCTACCAGGAAGGCGAGCTGCTGTGGTCGTCCAGCGGGTTCACGGTGGTGATGCAGTCCGGCCGGACGATGAAGACCGAGCTGGTGAAGCGGCAGGTGATCGGCGGCGACCTGATGGAAGCGCGCTTCACGCCGGTGGGCGGGTCCACCATCGCCCTGCCCATGCCGTTTTCCGCGCGGATCAATTCCGAGGGCCATGTGGCCGTCAATTTCCTGGGCATGGGGGTGATGGCGGACTTCTACCTGGTGCTGGATACGAACGAACCGGACAACAGCCTGATGGTCGTGGTCCAGCCGAACGGATTTGTGCATCAGTACCAGCTGAGCCTGCCGCCCCGGAGAAGACGCAGCCACTGGGTGATTGCCCTGGAGCGCCAGGGCCCCGACACCTGGCGGAATCTGCCGATGCCGCGGTAGGGGCGGCGCGGGATTCCGGTGAACAGAAGCGCAGCCTCGTTCTCTTGACCGTCGGGAAATGGAACGCCTTGGTTCCATCGGCTGCCCTTTTGGAGGGCGCGGGCATGCCCGAGCTTTCCCGGACCGCGACATGTCGCGGTCCCAAAGCGGCGTCCTGCCGCCGCACTCCAAATCAAATCCGAAAATCCGGCCGGATCTCCGCTGCCCGGGCGGCTGCGCCCTCCGTGCCGCCGGAAAAACCGGAAGCGCTTGAACGGGGCGGGGGGATGGGGTACAAGTCGGGGACTTTTACGCAAGGAGCTCAAGATGAGTACGGAACAATCCAACGATCAACTGTTCCAGGGGCTGGTGATTTCGCTGGCGGCGGCGACGATGCAGCATCTGGGCAAGACGCTGAACCCGCTGACGAACAAGGTCGAAAAGAGCCTCGAAGCGGCGCAGTCCACGATTGACATGCTGGACATGCTGGAGGCGAAGACGAAGGGCAATCTGAGCGATGCCGAAGCCAAGCTGCTCAAGAACGTGCTGGCGGAGCTGAAGCTGAACTACGTGGAGACGATGAACGAGAAGCCGGCGGAAGCCGCTTCGCCGGCTTCGGAAGAATCCGCGCCGGCGGCGGAGCCGAAGGCGGAGGAGACGTCCGAGGCGAAGCCCGAACAGGCCGGCTGACCCATGCGGTTTCGTTTTCCGCGACCCAAACGGCTGCTGACGCTGGCGCTGCTGGCGGCGGCCATCGCGGCCGGGGTGTGGTGGCTGGGGTTTATTCCGTACGATCCGCTGGCGATCTACCGTCCGGTGCCGGCGGCGGCGACGGTCGTGGGGCGGCATCTGGCACTGCCCGAACGCTGGGGCGACCTGCTGGCGAATCCGCTGGCGCTGGCCGTGATGCGCACGGCGGGGGTGGATCCGGAGGAGGCGGCGGCGCTGGCGGACGACCCGGAATCGCGGAAGTGGTTTGACAAGCTGGCGGGCCGCGAAGGGGTGCTGGCCTATCTGCCCGGGCGGTTCGGGGCGGCGCCGACCTGGATGGCCGTCAGCCATCTGGGCGGAGAGAGCCAGAAACTGCGCTGGCAGCTTTCCCTGTTCGATGTGCCCGGTTTCGACCGGTTGACGCAGTTTCCCGGCCGGTCGGTCTGGCGAGTGGATACGCCGGACCTGGATCCGCGCCAGCATCTGGTGATTGCCTTCGGCGAGGGGGTGCTGATGGCCTGCCTGTCCGAGAATCTGTACGCGATGGCCGAGGTGCTGGGGGCCTACGACGGCTCGGTCCGCCGGCTGATGGATGCGGAGCTGTCGTTCAAGCGCCTGGCCGGAAGCGACGACCGGTCGGTCCCGGACCGGTTCTGGCTGCGGGACGAAAGCGAGTGGGCGGCCGACGGCGCGCCGGGCATACGCGTGGATGTGACGGCGCTGCGCGGCGATGTGATTATGCTCCAGGCGGCCACCGAGGGGCTGGAACCGGTCCCGGAACTCCGCCCGAAAGCGCAGGCGGCCCTGACGGACCTGGCGACGCGGCTGGGGTACGCGCCCTGCGCGGTATTCCGTTTCCGGCGCGAAGCGCTGGAAGCGCTGCTTCTCCAGCCGGGGCTGCAGCGTGACACGGCGTTTGCCCTCCGCCGGATCCTGGATGTGGCCGGCGACGAGGTGGTCGTGGCGCTGATGGACGGCGATCTGGGCGGGCGGCTGGCCTGGGGCGCGATGCGCACGCTGGGGCTGTCGGGCCTGCGGGTGCCGACGGTGCTGCTGGCGACGCCGGCGCCGGATGCCGCCGAAGCCCATGCGGGGATCCAGCGGATCCTGGATGCCGCCAATGCGCGCTACAAGGGGGCTTTTATCCTGCGGCCGGTGACGGCCGGCTCCGCCACCCTCCAGGCGCTGGAAAGCGCCGGAGGCAACGAATGGGTGGATGAACTGGCGCCGTCGGACCGCCCGGCCTATGCCGTGGCGGATGGCTGGCTGCTGGCGGCGAGCAACCGCGACGCCCTGCAGAAGCTGCTGCGGGGGACGGCGCCGGCTCCGGTTCCGCCGCCCTGGGCGGGCGGCGGGGAGTCCGCCGCGGCCGTGACGGGCTGGCTGGACCTGGCGCGGAGCGGCAAGGTGGCGCGCGATGCCATCGCCACCTGGTCCATGGCCCAGGTGTTCATCGGCGGCAGCAGTTCGCAGGCGGCCCGCGAGCGGTTGAACGAGGTGAAGGCGTGGGTCGAGGCGTTTGTGCCCTTCGGCGAGGCCCGCGGAGCGCTGCGCCGCCGGGCGGGGGAGTCCGTGCTGAGCGTGGATTTGGGATTGTCCGCGGCGGAGCCTCCGGCTAGGATTTCCGCACCATGAGCGACACTCTGGTCATTATTCCGACGTACAACGAAAAGGAAAACGCGGAGGCGATCGCCCAAGCGGTGCTGTCGGCCTGTCCCGAAGCCGATGTCCTGTTCGTGGACGACAACTCGCCGGACGGCACAGGGGAGCTGGCCGACCGGCTGGCGGCGGAGAATCCGCGCATTCACGTGCTGCACCGGGAGAAGAAGCAGGGGCTCGGGCGGGCGTACATTGCGGGGTTCCGCTGGGCGCTGGAGCGGCCGGAGATCCGGTTCATCCTGGAGATGGATGCCGATTTTTCGCACGATCCGAAGGCGGTGCCGCAGCTGCGGGCGGCGGCCCGGAACGCCGATCTGGTGCTGGGGTCCCGCTACATCGGCGGCATCCGGGTGATCAACTGGCCGCTGAACCGCCTGATCCTGAGCACGGGGGCGGCGCTGTACGTGCGGCTGATCACGGGCATGCCCTTCACGGATCCGACAGGCGGATTCAAGTGCTTCCGGCGCGAGGTGCTGGCGGCGATCGATCTCGATGGCATCCATTCCAACGGCTATTCGTTCCAGATCGAGATGACGCATACGGCGTGGCATCTGGGATTCAAGATCGCGGAGTCGCCGATCGTGTTCGAGGAACGCCGCGAAGGGCAGTCCAAGATGAGCGGCGGGATCGTCAACGAGGCGCTGTGGATGGTGTGGAAGCTGCTGGCGCGCTGCGGCTGGCGCCGGCGCCCGCGCGTCGTGCATCCGCAGAGCGTTGCCGCGCAGGCGGGCGGGGCGGCATGAGGTCCGTTTCGACCTGGCTGCGTCTGCTGCGGGTCAAGCAGTGGACGAAGAACGCGGTGGTGTTTGCGGCGTTTGTCTTCGCCCTGGGCGACCGCAACCAGGATCTGTCGGCCTGGGAGCTATGGAAGGTGTGCCTGGCGGCGCTGGCGTTTTCGCTGGTGTCCAGCGCGGTGTATATCCTGAACGATCTGCGCGATGCGCCGCAGGACCGGCTGCATCCCGTGAAGAAAAACCGTCCGATTGCGTCAGGCGCGGTGGCGACGGCCCCGGCGCTGGGCGCGGCCGCGGTCCTGCTGGCGGCGGGCCTGGGCGGCGCGGGACGGCTCGGGGCGGACCTGTTGGCCGTGATCGGCGGCTACCTGGTGCTGCAGGGGTTCTATACTCTGTGGCTGAAGCGCATCGCGCTGGTGGATGTGATCGTGATTGCGACGGGGTTCGTGCTGCGGGCGCTTGCCGGAGCCGTGGTGATCCATGTGGTGATCAGCCCGTGGCTGCTGCTGTGCGCGATGCTGCTGGCGCTGTTCCTGGGGCTGTGCAAGCGCCGTCACGAAAAAGTGAACCTGGCGGGGCAGGGGACGCGCGCGGCGCTGGACGCCTATGACGAGCGCCTGCTGGACCAGCTGATCGCCGTCACGGCGGCCGCGGCCCTGGTGTGCTACTCAATCTATACCCTCTGGCCCGAAACCGTGGACAAGTTCGGCACGCCGTGGCTGGCCGCCACCATTCCCTTCGTGGTGTTCGGGCTGTTCCGCTACATGGACATCGTCTATCGCCAGGAGAAGGGCGACCGGCCGGAACAGATCCTGCTGACGGACGGGCCGCTGATGGCCGACGTGGCGCTTTACGGGCTGGCCGTGCTGGGCATCCTGCTGCTTCGTTAAACCGTTTTTCTCCGGAAGGCCCATTTGAATTGACGGCCTCCGGTCTTCAGGCCACACTGCATTCCGTTTATGACCATCTATTCCCTATTCTAAGGAGCCATGAGCATGAGGATCATTTCGTCGATCAACAAGGAAGTCCTGGCCCGGACCGTTCAGCGGGCCAAGGAGCGCAACATCATTCTGCCGACGTTTGCGCAGCAGAAGGACCCGAAGAAGGTGCCGGCCAAGATTCTGGAGAAGCTGAAAGGCCTGGGGCTGTGGGACATTGATCCGCTGAACCTGTTCCGCATCACGTGGAAGAACGATCCCAAGACGGGGGGATTCAGCGAAGGCAACTGGGTGGAGTTCCCGAAGGAGATCACGGGCGTGGACGCGCGGATCGTGGGCCTGGTGGGCCGCTACTTCCCGACGGGCGCGCACAAGGTGGGCGCGGCCTACGGCTGCCTGGTGCCGCGGCTGGTCAGCGGCAATTTCGATCCGACGGTCCAGAAAGCCGTGTGGCCCTCGACGGGCAACTACTGCCGCGGCGGCGCGTTCGACTGCGCGCTGCTGGCCTGCCCGGCCGTCGCCATCCTGCCCGAAGGCATGAGCCGCGAGCGCTTCGACTGGCTCGAGGAAATCAACACCGACGAAATCATCCCGACGCCGGGCACCGAATCGAACGTGAAGGAGATCTACGACAAGTGCTGGGAGCTGCGCAAGGAGCGCGGCGACAAGATCGTGATTTTCAACCAGTTCGATGAGTTCGGCAATGCCATCTGGCATTATCACATGACCGGCAGCATCATCGAAGAGATCTACGAAAACCACTTCAAGACCGATCGCAGCCGCCTGGCGGGCTATGCCAGCGCGACGGGGTCGGCCGGCACGATCGCCGCGGGCGACTACCTGCGCAAGATCCACCCGAACATCCGCGTGGTGGCCAGCGAGGCCCAGCAGTGCCCGACGCTGTACCAGTTCGGGTTCGGCGCGCACCGCATCGAAGGCATCGGCGACAAGCATCTGCCCTGGATCCACAACATCCGCAACACCAACGCCATTGCCGCGGTGGACGACGAGCAGGTCATGCAGCTGCTGCGGCTGTTCAACGAACCCGCCGGCCAGGACTACCTGCGCAAGCAGGGCGTCAAGGACGAGACCATCGCCCAGCTGCCGATGGCGGGCATCTCGAGCATCTGCAACCTCGTCAGCGCCATCTGGACCGCGCGCTACTACGACATGGACGGGCGCGACGTGATCTTCCTGCCGCTGACGGACTCGATGGACCTGTACGCGTCGCGGCAGGCGGAAATGCTGGAAAACCACGGGCCGTACAACGCCGACCTGGCGGCGCGCCACTACGCGCGCTACCTGCAGGGCTGCGAGCCCACCACGTTCCGCGAGCTGAATTACTTCGAACAGAAGTCGCTGCACAACTTCAAGTACTTCACCTGGGTGGAGCAGCAGGCCAAGGACAGCGAAGACCTGCGCGCCATGTGGGACGAGGACTTCTGGGCCGAAATGTTCAGCCAGGCGCAGGTGGACGAATGGGACCAGCTGATCAACGAGTTTAACGACGCCACCGGCCTGCTGAAGAACCTGTAGGCGCGGCGCCGAGCGAAGGAGCAAGACAAGATGAGTTCGAAACTGTACGAAGAAGCCAAGAAGCGCGAAGACGCGCTGGCGAACTTCCTCAAGGACATTGTGAGCATTCCCTCCCTGAGCAGCCAGGAGGGCGACGTGGTCAAGTTCATGGCCGAGGCCATGAAGAAGCTGGGCTATGACGAAGTGGTGATCGACGGCATGGGCAACCTGCTCGGCCGCATCGGCGACGGCCCGCGCGTGATCGCCTTCGACGGCCACTGCGACACCGTGGACATCGGCGACATCTCGCTGTGGGACAAGGTCAAGCCGTATCCCGCGGTGATCAAGGACGGCAAGGTCTTCGGGCGCGGCACGGCCGACCAGAAGGGCGGCGTTGCCAGCTCCATCTATGGCATCGCCATGCTCAAGGAGCTGGGGATGGTGCCCAAGGACCTGACCATCTGGGTGGTCGCCAGCGTCCAGGAAGAAGACTGCGACGGCCTGTGCTGGCAGTACATCATCCAGGAAGGCAAGCTGCGTCCGGAAGTGGTGGTTTCCACCGAGCCGACCAGCCTGCAGATCTACCGCGGGCACCGCGGGCGCATGGAAATCGAGATCGAGACCAAGGGCGTCTCCTGCCACGGCTCGGCCCCCGAGCGCGGCGACAACGCCGTGTACAAGATGGCCGACATCATCAAGGACATCGAGAAGCTCAACGCGAGCCTGCCCGAGAAGAAGCCCCTCGGGAAGGGCACGGTCACCATCAGCCACATCCGTTCGACGTCGCCCAGCCTGTGCGCCGTGGCGGACAGCTGCACGATCCACCTCGACCGCCGCCTGACGCTGGGCGAGACCGAGGAGACCAGCGTGGCCGAACTGAAGGCGCTGCCGGGCGTGCAGAAGGCCAAGGCCGAGATCCGCGTGCTGGAATACGCCGTGCCGAGCTGGACGGGCCTGGTGTATCCCACCAAGAAGTACTTCCCCACGTGGTTCATCGAGGAAAGCACCCCGCAGGTCACCAGCGCCGTTGCCGGTTACAAGGACAGCTTCGGCGAGGATCCGGTGGTGGCCCACTGGGTATTCAGCACCAACGGCGTGTCCATTGCCGGCATGTTCGGCATCCCGGTGATCGGCTTCGGCCCCGGCCATGAGCGTTTCGCGCACTTCCCGAACGAGGAAATCGACATCGAGCACCTCACCCGGGCCGCCACGTTCTACGCCAGCTTTGCGGTCGAATACGCCAAGACCGCCGCGCCGGCCAAGTAATCCGCGGTTCATACCGCGCGCAACGCCAGGGAACTCCTCGTTCCCTGGCGTTTTGGCATTTCCGGAGGCTGTGGTACACTGCCTGGCATGCTGCCTCATCGCTCCGCCGTTCTGCTGGTCCTGATTCTGGCGGCCCTGGCGCTGGCCCATGCGGTCCGGCGCGGGCCGTCCACGCCCGCCGCGGGCACCGGCGAAGCCCCGCTGGGGGCGGAGACGGCAGCGCGTGTATTTCCGGGCACCGTGGCCACCCGGCTGGCGGCGGGGGGCGGCTGGACGCTGTGTCTGGACGCGGAGGGAAACCGGCTGGGCGCCGTGGCCTCCAGCCAGCCGCACCTGGACGGCATTCTCGGTTACGGCGGTCCGGTGCCCGTGCTGATCGGCGCGGACAGGGAAGGGACCATTTGCCGGATCGTCCTGCTGGACAACCGCGAGACGCCGGGATTTGTCCGGCGGGTGGAGCGGGCGGGGTTCCTCGAGAAATGGGCCGGGCTTTCGGTGGCGCAGGCGGCGGCGCTGGAGGTGGATGCGGTTTCGATGGCGACGTTGACCAGTTCCGCCATCGCCCGGTCGGTGAAGGGACGGCTGGCGATGCTGGACGGCGTGCCGATGGAGGAAGCGGATGGGCATCCGGGATCGGGCGTGTTCGCGCTGTCGTTCGGCCCGATGGATGCGGCGATCCTGGTGCTGGTGGCGGCGGCCGTTCTGTTGTTCCTGCGGGTGGGGGTGCTGAAGAATCCGCGCGTGTTCCGGGTGGCGCGCGCGGGAATGCTGATGGCCAGCGTCGCGCTGCTGGGAGTGGCCGGCGCGACGATGGTCTCGATGGCGCTGATCGAAGGCTGGGCGGTGGCCGGGCGCATCCATGGCGGGGCGGGTGTCGCCCTGCTGGTGCTGGCGGCCGTCGCGTTTCCGCTTGTGGCCGGACGTAATCTCTATTGCCACACCCTGTGTCCGTTTGGCGCCCTGCAAGAGCTGCTCGGAATGCTGGCGCCGCGCAAGCGGCATCTGCCGCATCCGGTTTCGCGCCGCTTGCGTTACGTCCGCTATGTCCTGCTGGTTGCCGTGGTCTTGTCCATGATCGCCGGCCGCGGCCTGGTCCCGGATTGGCAGGAGCCGTTTTCGGCATTCCGCTGGGCGGCGGCGGGCTGGCCGGCGCGGATCATGGCCGTTCTGGCGCTGCTGGCGGCTGTGATGGGAATCCACCGCCCGTGGTGTTCGTATTTCTGTTCGTCCGGCGCGCTGCTGGATGCGATCCGCAAAACCCCGAAGAAAAAAGGATGACCCCATGAACCACCGACTGCTGAACTGGATTCTGGCCGGCTGGCTGGTGCCTGTCCTGTCGTGGGCGGAACCGGTCCCGGAAACCATCGTGCTGCCTCCGCCGCCGACGGCCGGCGGCATGCCGCTGTCCGGGGCGCTGTCGCTGCGCCGCTCCGGCCGCGAGTTCGCGCCGCAGGCGCTGCCGCCGGACACACTGTCAGGGCTGCTGTGGTCCGCCGCGGGCGTGAACCGTCCGGATTCCGGCAGGCGCACGGCGCCGAGTGCGCGGAACTGGCAGGAGGTGGAGGTCTATGTGGCGCTGGAATCGGGCCTGTACCGCTATGACGCCGCGCGGCATGCGCTGGAGGGTGTGGCGTCGAAGGACATCCGCGAGGAAGCCGGCATCCAGTTGTTCGTCGCCACGGCGCCGGCCGTGTTGATCTACGTGGCCGACCACGACCGGATGAAGGGAGCCGCCGACGGCGACCGCGTGTTCTATGCGGCCGTGGACACCGGCTTCATCAGCCAGAACGTGTATCTCTATTGCGCGGCCAACGGACTGTCCACGGTGGTGCTGGGCATGGTGGACAAGGAGGCGCTCAAGCAGGCGATGGGCCTGCGCCCCGGCCAGCATGTGCAGCTGACGCAGCCGGTGGGCCCCCCGCCGCAGGCGGATTAGCACCGGACATTTTCCACGCTGTGGAAAATCCTGCTGAAGCAGGACAAGCTTTTTCCATAGCGTGGAAAACCCGGCAAAACATTTTCCATGGCGTGGAAAATCCGGATTATTCCGGCGGCCCGCCACGGCCCGGCCAGAATGGCGGGGAGGCGGAGCCTCGGCCGTCAGGCCAAATCAATCCTCCAGCCGGATGAGGCGGTAAAAGAAGGTGGCGTCGTCGGCGGGGGGATGGTCGGTGTAAACGTTGAGGGGGGGAGTGGCGGACTGGTCTAGGCCGACACGGGAAAAGTCGCCGGGGAGCAGGGCGGCGGCGCGTTCAATGCGGTAGGTGCCTCCGGAGATGCTGTGCCAGCGAAGCCGGATGCCGCCGTCCTCCGGTCCGGGTCGGGGCGGAACAATGGCTACGCAGGAGTCCGGATCGGTCGGATCGGTGCCGGAGAGATATTCCCGGAAGTCGGAGAGGCCATCCCGATCGAAGTCCGTCTGGTCGGTCACGTTGGTGATCGCGCCAAAGAACAGGCTCTCCCAATCGTCGGGGATGCCGTTGCCGTTGCTGTCGCCGGGAGTACCGGACATCCGCACCGACAGCAGACCGTTGCCGACGACATGCGCCAGCGAAGAGGAGCCATCCGCACTGGAGAAAGCATGGCCGGGGACCGGCGGCGAGCGGTCGGGGACATCGAGGAGGACGGGATAGTCGCCGGGTCCTGCATCGGCTGGAATCGCCACCAGCAGGGTGCAGAGGGTGCCGGTGGCGGAGAGGGTCTGCGTGGTGGAATAGGCGAGCAGCGTGAAGGCGTTCACCGAGGGATCCAGAAGGGAATGGGCTGCCAGCCGGAAGTCCGGGGCCGGCAGCAGGCCGCCGCGCAGCACGTCGGCCAGCACCATGCCGCGCGGCAGATGCACAGTGGCGTTGAATCCGGCGGAGGCCGGCGCGGTGCCCGTCAGCCGCAAGGGGACGGCAACCGTCTGCCCGGGCGCGCCGGTCACGGCATCCGCCGCCAGATTCGGCGCGCCCGAAACCACTGCCGGCAGCAGGGCCAAAACCGCAATAAGTTCTTTCTCGCGCACTATTCCCTCTTCAGGTGGACGGTGACCGGCGTCGTATAGGTGTCGTAGGATTGAGCTGGGCCGTCGGGCTCGCCGTCCGTGTAGGTTTGCACGCTGACCCGGAAGGTGATGTGGACGGTGTAGTAAACTTCGTTTTCCCCCTCGTCGAGTTCCAGCGTGCGGCTGCCGCTGAAGGACTCGCGCGTGAAGACAGCCGGCTGGTCTTCGGGTTCTGGTCCCAGATAAAGGAACTTGGAGATTTGATAGCCGGTGGTGGACAGATAGGTGAAGCGGCGGAAATCGTTGGTGTTGCCGCCGGGACGGACAATGTCGCGCCAGGCATTGGTAGGCGGGTCGGCGCGGAAGGTGAAGGGCATGGGGACCCGGCTATCCTGGAAGACGGAGATATAGATGCCGCCGTGGGTGACGCCGGGCTGGGTTTCGCCTGCGACAGTGTTGGCCAGGCCGGTCAGATCGTTCAGATCCAGACGGGCGTTGCAGGTGAATTCGGGGAAACCCGCATTTTCGGAATTGTACCAAAACTGGCCGTGCTTGAATTCGGGCAGTTCGACGGTATCCAGCCGGTCGGCCACGGCCATCTTGAGGATGGCGCCATGCAGACCGTACGGGTTGCCGGGGTCGGTGCAGGACACCACGGAGATGAAACTGCGCCAGGGGGCGCGTTCGTGGGGAGGCGGGGGCAGCGTGGATTTGAGGTTCAGCACGCGGCGGCGCAGGGTGCCGGGGTCGGTCCCATAGTCTTCGACGGCAATCGTGCCGGGCGGATCGGCTGAAATCCGGGCGGAAATGACGCTCAGGCCCATGTCGCCGCGAGGGTTCGAGAGCGACACGGCCAGGACGCTGGTATCGGTGAGATTGCTGACGGCGGCGGCCGTGAACAGGAACCGGTAGCCGGCGGCGCGGAAGCCGTGCAGGGTGACGGGAAAGGTCTTCATCTGAACGGCGTTGCCGGAGGTCGTATAGGTGTCGCGGGCGGGAGGCCACGAGGGGGGAACGCCGAAGCGATTGTTGACGATGGGCGTGATGGGATACACCTGCCGTTCGGCAACGGCGCGATAGAAGTCGTGGTGCCATGAATCGTCGGTCACTCCGGGCACGGCATAAAACAGGGACGGAATCGCATCGTTGCCGGCCGCGATATACTCGTAGAGACGTTTGACGTAGGCGATGCCGTCGAAGCGTCCCGTCAGGTATTCGATCATGGCGGAAAAGGCGTAGCCGGTCTCGGCGTGGGCGACGGAATCATAGGCGGCCGTCTGGAAGAGGTGCGGTTGGAAGGTGCGGTAGTTCTGGGGTTCGTAGGTGGCCGGATCGGTGGAGCCGAACCGTTCCATCCAGGTGGAGGTGGCTTCGCTGACCAGCAGCAGGTTGGAGTCGCGGGCTTCGATGACGGCAAAGGCGGGATTGACCAGGCCCTGCACCAGGTGGAACAACTCGTGATAGACAGTGGTGCGCCGGAATTCATCGTTCGCCATCGAATGGATGTTGAATTCGATATAGGCGCCGTCGTCGCTGGTGTGGACTTCTCCGCCGGCATCGGTGAGTTCCTTCAGAAATACCTGCACGGGATTTTTCTCCCAATCCCGCTCGCCCGTGAAAGGAAAGCCGCTGGCTTGGAAGAAGGCAAAGGCGTCCTCCAGTTCCTGGCCGAGCGGGAGCACATAGGCCGGGGCCAGACCGTCCCACTGAATGATGAAGTGGTCGGTATGCATCCGGTAGGAATCCCACAGCCAGCCTGCGTCCACGCTGAAGGTCCAATTGGACGTGGTGGCGGCGCGCACCGCCCGGCTGACCGGGGCGGCCGCGGTTCCGGCGGCGCCATGGAGCAGCGCGGCCGGCAGTTGAGTGCTCAGAAGTTCGTTGGTGGCGTTTCCCGGAACGGTGGAGAAGGTGCGGCGCGGTGCCAGGGTGTCGTCATTGACGCCAAAGGGACGGGCCCATTGACCCAGCGCCAGGAGTACCTCATTGGTGGGCGATGAGCGTACATCGGGACCGGTCAAGGTCAGGGTGCCCGTCAAGCCGGACGGCAGGCCATCGATGCGCCACAGCAGGCGCGGGGAGCCCTTGCCCAGGACGGGATCGTTGGCCGTTATGGACAACGCCAGGTCGGCGGTGGAAGGGAAGGCGCCGGGCGGGACCGTCAGCGTGAAGAGGCCATCGCTCAGCGTGCCGCCGGAGGGACCGATGGCGGCCTCGGCCACGGGAAGGAAGCCATTGGCTCCGAGGCCGAGGATCAGATTGGCGAGCAGGGAGGCATCCGTCTCGCCGATGACGCCGTCGGCGTCGAGGTCGGCGCGGTTCGGATCCGGTGGTACGCCGCCGGCGATCATCTGGCGCAGGCGGACGAGGTCGGCCACGTCCACGGCGCCGTCCCCGTTGACGTCGCCGTTTCGCAGGCCGGAGGCGGTGATCGTGAAGGCTTGGTCTGCACTCCACGGCGACCGGGCGCGGCCGCCGTCGACGGAGCGCACGCTCCAGTGATAGCGTCCCGGCGGCAGGTTGCGCAGTCGGATGCCCGGCAGTCCGTTGGTGTTCTTGTAGCGGGGCCATGAAACCGGCTCCGCCGGCAGTTCGAGGGCGCCGATCAGGCGTGCGTTGCCGGGGAGGGGACCCAGGCCGAACGGGGACACGACATCTGCGCCGCCAGGGGTTCGGCCCACGCGCACTTCATACGCCAGGCTGGTCTCCGGTGTGCGATCGTCGGTGGCCGGATGCCATTGCAGCAAGAGGCTTTCGTTGGTGCGGGTGGTCAGGAAGCGCTGCGGAGGCTGCGGCGGGGCATTGGGCCGCCCGCCTTCCGCCAGGCGGTTCGCCAGCGCGGCCTGCTGCGGGGCGTACGCGGCGTCGTAGCCGCCGGCCAGCAGGTCCAGATCGCCGTCGCCGTCCCAGTCGCCCCATTGCACGCCGCCGGAAATGAAACCCGCCTGCCGCAGGCCAATGTCAGTGAAGGCTGAAATGGCGGGGGTCTGGTGAATGGCATGTATGAGGTTGTACCGGTTGGTTTCCTGACGGAAGACCGAGAAGCGGGGTTCGTCGCTGGACCCCACGGCCCCGGAGACGGCGAAATCCAGCAGACCGTCGTGGTTGAAGTCAGCTCCGTCGAGAACCGGCCAGCTCCAGTTGGGGAAGGCATTGCTGCCCGGTTCATACCACATCTGCCAGGCATTGGAGATGGTGGAGTGGGAGTCCACACCCATGTCGTAATAGATCCCGCCCAGCGCCACGGCATCCAGCAGGCCGTTGCCATTGAAGTCGTGCCAGAAATGAACGGTCATCTGCTGTCCGGGGGCACCCACGCGGGGTGGATTGATGGGGTCCATGTGGAAGGGGCCGCCGAACCCTCCTCCGGTGTTCACGTTGATGGTGCCGTTGAGAATCAGGTCTTGCAGACCGTCGTTGTTGAGATCGGCCCAGTTGACGGAACGGGTTAGGGTATCGCCGCCCAGGAGGGCGAGGCC
>ERZ795048.2509-NODE-2509-length-14684-cov-5.314786_pt1 | contig 14684 bp, 10 predicted proteins | sample MGYA00375132_ERZ795048 | MGnify/ENA primary metagenome ERZ795048 (study PRJEB30177, sample SAMN05720225) | activated sludge metagenome | isolation source: Anaerobic digester | place: Hong Kong | collected 2014-12-17 ...
TACAGCATCTAGTATATTTAACATTCTAACACCTCATTATAATTATATTATAATATTAATGAAAAATAAAGCTAATTATGTTAAAATTAAATAGAGGTGTCCTATGACAATTGTATTTAAAGTTAGTAATAATGTTAAAAAAATGATGATGGATTATTATCAAGATTTAAGGGTCCCTAAAACTCCACCCTATGCTCTTTTCCAAGCTAATGAAGGTGGAACTATTATTACTTTGTATAATTCTTCTAAAGTAGTATTTCAAGGTATTAGTGCTGATATTGATGCTAATATGTGGATAGATCAAGAGCTTCATTTAAATAATCGTAATATTAGAAAAGAAATAGAACTAGAAAACAAGAAAAAAGAAGATAAAAAAAAGGATAAATTAGATTATCGTTATTACAACATGAGTACTGTTGGATCTGATGAAGTTGGTACAGGAGATTATTTTGGGCCTATTGTCGTAACAGCTTCTTTTGTTCCAAGTAATAAAGTATTAGAATTAACTGATTTAGGAGTTAGAGATTCTAAAAAATTAACTGATGAAAAAATGCTTAAAATTGGTCCTGAATTAATTAAAAATTTTAAACATGTTACAATTATTTTAAATAACAAAAGCTATAATGAATACCAAGCAAAAGGCTATAATATGAACAAAATAAAAGCTATTCTTCATAATAAAGTTCTTACTGAGTTATTAAAAGAAGATATAAAATATGAAAAAATAATAGTTGACCAATTTGTCTATCCAAAAAAATATTACGAACATATTAAAGAAGCAAAAGAAAAAACTACTAATATTACTTTCTTAACTCACGCTGAAGACGTTTGCTTGAGTGTCGCTGTATCAAGTATTATAAGTAGATACATTTTCTTAAAAGAAATGGATAAACTAAGTAAAGAACTAAAAACAAATATTCCTAAAGGGGCTTCTACCCTAGTAGATGAAGTTGGTAAAAAAATACTGGATAAATATGGAATAGAAAAATTAAAGGAAATAACAAAATATAATTTTAAAAATACAGCAAAAATAAAAGGCGAATAAAATTCGCCTTTTTTAAATTAAATCTTCTGTTATATCAAATATATTACCATTAATGTCTTTAGCATATACAACATAGCCAACTGGTTCATATTCAAAAATTAGAGTATCTTCTACGTAATAAATTTTAACAATATCAGTTAAATTACCAAAATCTGTTATCATTACTACTTCATTACCACAATCCAAACTATCTATATCTAATGCTGACAAAGTACCATCTTCTTTTATAAACACTAATCTATTGTTGCCATCACAAACATCACTTTTATCGGCATATACTTCAAATACTTTTATGACATCTGTTTCAACAACTTGTGAATTGACATATACATCTCCTGACTCAGTAATTCGAATCCTATAATGTTCATTATGATTTAATGTTTTTAGTTCTTCATTCACTCTATTAGTTATAGCTGTTTCAACAAATTCTTCATAGTTAGTCTTTTTGTCAGTAACTTTGCTTTCGGCTTCTGTTTCTACATTATCTTCTTTTAAAAATTCATTATAAACATAATAACCACCAAACCCTACCGTTGTTATTAACAGCAACAAAAGCAAAATAACTACTAGCCCTTTTTTATTTTTTCCCACTTTATTAACACCTTTCTCATTCTGCATCTATTATATATAAATTATAATTTTCTGTCAAGTTTATAATCCCAATAAAAACATTTCTAAGCCAGAATAGCCATTAACTTTACCACTTTTTATTTTAAAATCTAAATCTCCTAAAGAAACTAGCTTATCTAATAATTCTTGTTCATTAAAATTATAGGAATTACTAATAGCAATATCTACTCTATAAGGATGAATCTTTAATTCACTAACTATCCTACTCTTGTCATAACCTTTATTTAAATAATATTTAATAGTATAAATTAAACGATATTGACTAGCTAAAAGACCTATTAACATAACTGGTTCTTCTTTATTTTCTCTTAATTTATCAAATACTTTAAAAGCTTTATCCATGTTTTTAGCAATAACAGCATCACTAAACTTAAAATTAGTTATTAAAGTTTCATTAGATACAATATTACTTATTTCATTATCCTCTATTACACTTTTATCTTCATAACAAATTAATAATTTATCTATTTCTGGTAATATTAAATCGTAATTACTTTGACATAATTCAATAATTTGCTTAATAGCTTTTAAAGATATTTTTTTGTTATTAGCTTTAAATTTTTGAGATATTATTTCTATTAAATCTTTCTCTTTTAAAGGTTTCTTTATAATTACAGTAGCTTTTTCTTTAAATAGTTTTACTATTTTCTTTCTTTCATCTAAAGCCTTAAAAGTAGTAAATATAATTGTTGTATTAGGATTAGGATGATCCATATAATTTGTTAACAAAGATATATCTATATCTTTAGATGAATTACTATTAAAAATATAAGAATTTTTAACTACTATATACTTTTTATCAGCAAATAAAGAAACATACTCAGCTTCTTCAATTAGATCCTCTAAAGAATTTTCTTCTAAATCAAAGTTAATAGTATTTTCCTTAGTTATTTTTTTTATTTCTTCTTCGGTTTCATTATAACTAGAACTGCTTATTAAATAAAGATTCATAATATCACCTATATTTATTATATAACATTTAGGATAGAAATTACCAACAAATACTATTGTTGTATTAAATATTGTTTAGTAATTATTCTTTTATCACTACAATATTCCATTATAAATTTATTATCTTTTTTACATATAATTATACCAATAGTTTTGCCTTGATTAACTTTCTTTATATTATTATCAATATAATTCATATAAATTTGTATTTGACCAATATGTTCTTTTTTTAGTTCAGTTACTTTTAATTCTATCACTACATAACATTTAAATTTAATATTATAAAGTAATAAATCAACGTAATTATAGTTATTCCCAATTTTTATTTTATATTCATTTTCTATAAAACTAAACCCAGATCCCAGTTCTTTCATAAATGATGGTAAATCTTCTAATATTAACTTTTGTAGTATTTTTTCGGAAATGTTGGCATAATTACTAATATTCTTAATTAATATTGGATTTTTAACAAAATCGACTATATCATACTCAGTTTTGCTGATTAATTTTTATTTTGTAACTTCATCTAATCTACCATATTCATTAGCTTTAATTCTTCTTTTTAATTCATCTCTAGTAATTAACATATTTTCGCATATTTGTATATAATAATTGATTTCATTAACATCTTTTAAAGGTATTAATTCTCTATAATGACTCCAACTCAATTGGTGCCCCATTAGGGCACCTTTTTCAATTATTATATAAAATTGTCTCATTCTTTTTAAATTTGAAATGCCATATCCTTTTCCTATATCAATAGTCAGTTTATTTGAGTATTCAATTATTATTCCTTCCCCATAGTTTTTACCAGCTTCACTTAACATTTTTCCAACATTATAATACGTATTTAAATCACTTCTATTAATCGAGTAATTTTTTATTTTTCTATTTATCTCATTATTTATTAATTCATTTTTTATTTCATTATAATAGTTCATTTATATTCCTTTCTACGGTATATAAGTTTTAATGTTATATTTGTTATTATTTATTTTAATTAATATACTTCCATCTTGATCAGTTCTATAAATTGTACTATTTGCTAAAATATTTAAAACACTTTCTTTAGGATGACCATATCTATTATTTTTACCAACACTAATTAATGAACATTTAGGATTGATACTATTTATAAATTCTTCACTACTACTAGTGTTTGATCCATGATGACCTACTTTTAAAAAATCGATATCAATTAAATTATATTTATCTAATATATCTTCTTCTCTTATAACTCCAGCATCTCCCATAAATAAAAATTTGTAGTTGTTAATATTTAAATATACAACACTAGAATTATCATTTTCATTATCATAAATACTAGTATTTAAAAATTGCAATTCATAATCACCTATATTTTCTACTTCTGGCACTTGGTAATAATCTATATTTTTGCTTTCCAAAACTTTAATTAATTTATTTTCCAAAGTATTGTAATCACCTATATTAAATATAACTTTTTTAATCTTAAGGTTATTAACTAAATTAAATGAATCACCTATATGATCATTATCACCATGGGTAATTATTAATAAATCTAAATGATTTAGGCCAATACTTTTTAAAAAAGTAATAGTACTATCACTAACATTATAAGTACTATTTCTTTCTTGCCAGTCTTCTTTAAAGTATTCTACTTTGCCACCAGTATCTATCATAACAACTTCTTTTTGATATTTAGTTATAATAACTGCCGAATCCCCCTGACCAACATCTAAAAAATAAACATAATTATTGTAATCAAAGTTATTATGGAATCTATTTAGTATTAACATTATAAATATTATTATTAAATATCTTAATTTAGATTTTTTTATAAAAAGAATTAATAATATATAATAGATAATCCAAAAAATGATGCTGATTTTAGGTATTAAAAAAGCTATTTTTAAATTCAAACTGCTTAATAATTCTAGTAAATTAATAGCTAATTTAAAAATATAATTTAAAAAAGGTAGTAGTAAAGTTAATAAAGATAAAGGATATATAATAAAAGTAACTAAGGGTACAAATATTAAATTATTAATAATACTTAGTAAATTAACTTCATAAAAGTTCATTCCCGTAACACCTAAACTAAACAAAAAGGCTATAAAAGAAACTTTCAATAAGCTAACAAAATAATTTTTATTACTTAGTTTTTCGCTAGCCATAATAAGACCAAAAGAGGTTAAAAAAGAATATTCAGCTCCTAGATCATATAATATAAAAGGATTAATAATAATTAAGATACTTAAAGTTAAAATATAAATATTTAGGATTTTAATGTTAGTATAAAATATTTTATTTAAACTAAGCAAAGAAAAAAACAGAGTGGCTCTCATTACCGAAGGAGCAAATGAAGTTAGAAAAATATAAAACAACAAAAATAACATTGTAATAATATATCTTTTAGTTTCTTTTATTCTTATTTTTTTAAGTAAAAACAAAAGCAATCCTGAAAATAAGCCAATATGCATGCCGGAAATAGCAAATAAATGGCTAACTCCTAGGGTTTGGTAATTTTTATAGATATCCTCATCTAATTTACTTTTATCTCCCAAAATAAACATTTTTAAATAACTGGAGGTATCAGAATAACTATTAATTCTTGTTATTAATTTATTTTTAATTTTATAGAAAAAGGGTGGATTATTATCTACTATTGCTATTTCATCAGTTGTCATTATATAAAATATTTGATGATTATATAAATACTTTTTATAATTAAAAGTGTTAGGAATAGTATTATTATTTGGTTCTGTTAATTCACCCTTAATATTTATAGTTATTCCTAATTTTAAATTTTCTATTAACATTTCTTTTTCTTTTAAAGAAGCAATATAATAGATTCCTTTTATTTTTTCTTTATCTTTTATAATAAAAGATAATTTGTCACCATCAATATTATATTTTATTAATTTGCCAGTTATATTATTTGTATTTAAATCATATTTACTTTCATATTTAATTAAGATAGTTTTAGCTATAAAAAATAAAAAAGCTATTATTAAAAATATATAATAAGGATAATTACACAGTAATATTTTCCTTAATTTGAGCAAAGATAGACTCTCCTATTCCCGTGACATTCATTATTTCTTCAATAGTTTGAAAATTACCGTTATCCTCACGATAGCTAATTATATTTAAAGCTTTGCTTTCACCTATACCCGATAAAGTCATTAATTCTTCTTTAGTAGCTGTATTAATTGATATTTTAGTGGTGGCTTCATTTTGTTCTTCAGTTATTTTGGTATCATCTTCACTTACTACTACACTTGTGGTTTCATTTTCTAAACATTCTGTTATATCAACGGCATCACATTCACAAGTTACTTCTTCTTTAGTCAAAGCTTCTGCTAAAGCACTTTTGCTAGAAATAATAATTACCATTTCACTAGTTACAGTTTTACTTAAATTAATATTTTTAGTAGTTGCTTTTTTAGTTAAACCTCCCGCCATAGATATAACATCATTAACAATAGCATCACTAGACACTTTATAAACTCCAGGATTTTTAACATAACCTTTTATATCAACATATACATCGGTAGTTATATTGGCTTCTTCTTTTTCTTCTACTGTAATAATTTTTTCTTCCATCATTGGTTCTTTAGTAAAGTATAAAAATGTCATAATACCTAAAGCAATTAAGATAACTAAAATAATTATTTCTTTATAAAACTTTTTTAAAATATCTATTACTTGTTCCATTTACCTCACCTCCTATCTTTTATATTAACTAGTTAGTACTTATTTCCTTTAAAATAAAAAATGATTCTTTTTTGAATCATTTTTGACATTTAGGACAGTAGTAAACCGTTCGACCATTTAACTTTTGTTTTTCAATAACACTACCACATACACAGCATTTTTCTTTATCTCTTTTATGAACTTTTAATTCTTGTTGAAACATTCCTGTAACACCTAAAGAAGAGGTATAACTTTTTATAGTTGTTCCACCCATCATAATAGCTTTAGATATTATTTCATTACTAGCTTTAACTATTCTTTCCGCTTCTTTTTTGCTGATATCTTGGCCTTTTTTAAAAGGATTTATTTTAGCAGCAAATAAAACTTCATTAGCATATATATTCCCTAATCCACTAATAATTGATTGATCTAGCAAAAGAGTTTTAATGGTAATACTTTTATTTTTTAATTTATTTAGTAAATAATCAGCTGTTAAATTAGTAGAATTTGGTTCATAACCTAATTTTTTTAAACAAGGAGCATCATTTAAAGTATCCTTTTTTACTATTAACATTCTGCCAAACTTTCTTGTATCATGATACCTTAAATCAGTGTTATCAACAAAAGTAATAATAATATGTTCATGTTTTACAATAGGATCATTATGACTCTTTAAGAAAAATTTTCCTTCCATTCTTAAATGACTTAATAAATCATAATCATTATTAAGTTCTAATATTAACCATTTTCCTTTTCTATCAATATTAATAAATTTAGCCCCTATTAAAGCTTTTTTAAATAAATCTAAATCACATTCAATAATTCTGTCATATAAAATATTAACATCTTTAATTTTTTTATTTAAAATTTGTCTTTTTAAAGTATTTCTAACTGTTTCTACTTCAGCTATTTCCGGCATTATTATCACTTCCTATAACTTTTGAATATAATTAGGATTCTTTTTTCTATATTCGTTTGGCCCTGCTGCTTCAAAACCATTTTTTAAGGCAACATTTTTACTATAAAGACTACTCATTGGAATAATAGTTAGTCTAACATATTCTACATTAGTATTAGCAAAAATATATTGGCACATTTCATTTAAAGCCGCTGTAGCATAACCTCTGTGCATTTGATCTTTACGAGTTACATAAGATACATCAGTTATGTTAGCATCAGAATAATAATCAACTCTTAAATCTACTACGGGTACTTCTTCTTCCAAAAACAAATATTCTCCAGTAGTGCCTAAAGAAGAACCACCAATTGTTTTATAAAACAACGCAAAACCAGACAGTTTTTCTTCATCTTCTACTGGTTGTTTTAATCCCATTTTAATCATTAATTTGCGAGTTTCTTCCCATTTAGGATTACTTGCCAAAATAAATTCATAAAGTTTCTTTACACTTTCTATATCTAATTTAGTAACTTTTAATAACTTGCCCATATGCTCTCCTTAGTTGGCTTCGTACCAATTGTCTCCTTCGTCTATTCCAACTTTAATTGGGACACTTAATTTTATAACATTTTCCATTTTATCTTTAACTATTTTTCGAACTGTTTTTTCTTCACTTTTAATAGTATCAAATATTAATTCATCATGGACTTGTAAAAGCATTTTAGTTTGCAGTTTTTGTTTTTTAAATTCAGCCGCTATTTCGACCATGGCTTTTTTAATAATATCGGCACTAGTACCTTGAATAGGTGTATTTAAAGCTATTCTTTCTCCCGCATTACGAATCATATAAATTGGACTATTTAATTCTTCAATCATTCTTTTACGATTAAATAAAGTTGTTACATAACCATCTTTATAAGCCTGTTTAATAATATTATCCATATACTTTTTAACACCGGGATAAAATTCATAATACTTTTCAATAAATTTTTTAGCATCTTTAGCACTTATATCTAAGTTTTCGCCTAATCCAAAACCACTTATACCATAAACTATTCCGAATATAACTGCTTTAGCACTTTTACGCATACTCTTGGTAACGGCATTTTCATTAACTTCAAATATATCACTAGCTACTTTAGTATGAATATCATCTCCATTATTAAATGCTTCTATAAGACCATTATCTTTTGATATGTGAGCTAAGATACGCAATTCTATTTGGGAATAATCAGCACATAAGAATATGGAATTAGGACTAGGCAAAAAAGCTTTTCTAATCTTTCTGCCTTCTTCTTCTCTTACCGGAATATTTTGAATATTGGGTTCTACTGAAGATAATCTTCCTGTTCTAGTTAAATTTTGTTTAAAAATAGTATGAATTTTATTATCTTTATCAATATATTTACAAAGGCCTTCTAAATAAGTAGAATTTAATTTATCTAGATTACGATACTCTAGCACTTTGGAAATAATAGGATGAACATCATTTAATTTATGTAATACTTTAATATCGGTTTTATAACCTCTTTTAGTTTTTTTACCACCTGGTAATCCTAACTTACCAAACAAAATATTTCCTAATTGCATTGGACTAGAAATATTAAATTCTTCTCCAGCTAGATCATAGATATCTTTAGATATCATTTCTAATTTTATTTTAGTAGTACTTTGCATATCTTCCAAGACTTTTTTATCTACATGAATACCATTATATTCCATGTCTGTCAAAACATTTATTAAAGGCATTTCAATATCATTAAACAATTCATCCATATTTTCTTTTTTTATTTCTGCTAAATACTTATCTTTACTTTCATATATATATTTAGCTTTTAAAATACTATCATTTTTTATCTTGTCTAAATCTTGATATTTATCTTTACTTAATTCTTTTAAAGTACTAATATTTATCCCTTTTTTATTTATTATATAAGCTATATCATCACTATTAGAATGGTTTAACAAATAAGTAGCAATCATTAGATCATAATTAACATTGAGTATCTCCAAGTTTTCTTCTTGCATTTTATATAAAGTCTTTTTTAAATCAAAAGTATATTTTTCTAAACCTTGATATTTTAAAAAGAAGTCTTTAATTATCTTTTTATCTAAATAATAACTACTTTTTCCATCATAAAGACTCATACCAAGAATGTTAGCATGATGATAATTTTCCTTATCTAAATCCAAAAAGAAAGAAAAACTAGAATTAATATTTAAATCTGGTAAATCAGTTATATAAGTATAATTGCTAGACTCAGATGTTTTAGTTTTTAAATTTTTTAAAAAAGAATAAAATTCTAAGTCTTCAAAAATAATTTTTAATTCTTTATTATCAGGTCCGCCATACTTTAAATCGGCCAATTTTATATCAAGTGGAACTTCTTTATAAATAGTTGCTAGTTCTTTACTAAAGAAAGCTTTTTCTTGATCATTTATTAATTTAGTTTTTAAAGCGCCTTTAATATTATCAATATTTTGGTATACTCCTTCAACTGTTTTATATTCTTGAAGTAATTTTAAAGCCGTTTTATCACCTACTCCTTTAACACCAGGTATATTATCAGATGAGTCACCTGACAATGCTTTTAAATCAATTATATTAATTGGAGCTATCCCAAAATCTTTTTTAAAAGTTTCTTCGTTATACCTAATAAAACCTTTAGTTTTTAATAATTTAACATCAGTTTCATAATTTATTAATTGTAATAAATCTTTATCGGAAGATATGATAGTTGAATCAAAATCTTGATCTTTTAAACACATTTCTACTAAAGTCCCAATAATATCATCAGCTTCATACATTTCTTTTTCTAAATAAGTTATTCCCATCGCTTTAAGTATTTTTTTAGCTACGGGCATTTGTTTTAACAAATCTTCATCTATTTCTTTACGACCCGCTTTATAAGCTGAATATTTTTCATGGCGAAAGTTCTTACCAATATCAAAAGCTACTGCCATATAATTAGGTTTTTCTTCCGTTATTATTTTATTAATCATTGAGGTAAAACCATACAAAGCATTAGTAGGAAATTTTTTAGAATTTCTTAAAATACTCCCCGAATATAAAGTGGCATAATAACTTCTATACATAAGATTATTGCCATCTACTAATATCAGCTTTTTCATACCATCACCTCTAGTAAATATTATACCATAAAAAAAGAGCTTTAGAATAAGCTCAACTGACTTGATTCAGGAAGGCCTTCTAAAACTCCTAGACTTCTTAATTTATCAGTAGTAGTTTTACTAATATGACATCTTTGTTGAAAGTCTTCTACACTAGTAAATTCTTTTTCATTTCTTTCTTCGATTATTTTAGAAGCAACTGTATCACCTAATCCTTCTAAAGCTCGAAAAGGAATATATAAACTCTTTTGATCTTCACTAATAACAAAATTAGAACCATCTGACATGGTTAAATTAATATTTTTAAAACTTAAGCCTCTTTCACACATTTCTAATGCTACTTTTAAAACATCAGCCGTATCTTTTTCTTTATTAGTAGCATCATAGCCTTTTAAAGTAATCTCGGTAATTTTTCTTCTAATAGTATTACTGCCTCCAACCATAGCAGAAACATCAAAATCGTTACAACGCTTTGAAAAATAAGCCGCATAATAATATATTGGATGATATACTTTAAACCAAGCTACTCGGTAAGCCATCATAACATATGCTGTAGCATGAGCTTTAGGGAATAAATATTGAATTTTCTTAGTAGAAGCTATATACCAATCAGGTACCTTGCTTTCTTTCATTTGTCCAGAAATTTTCTCCCATTTTTCCGGAAATTTTATTTGGTTTTTATTGCCTAAGTTCTTTCTAACAAATTCCGTAATTTGGAAAGCATCAAAACCAGGTATACCATAACCAATTAAATCCGATATTAAATCTTCTCGACATCCTAATACTTTATCAAAAGTAGCTGTTTTATTCATTATTAATTCTCTAATATTTCCATTCCAAACATTAGTACCATGAGCTAAACCAGATATTTTAACTAAATCAGAAAAACATTTAGGTTTGGTTTCTTCTAACATACGAATAGCAAAATTAGTGCCAAATTCTGGTATTCCTAAAGATCCTGTAACAGCATTAATTTGTTCTTTAGTTACCCCAAGTACTTTAGGAGAATTAAAGATAGATAATACTTTAGGATCATCAAAAGGAATAGAAGTTATTTTAATTCCCGATAAATCTTCTAAGGCTTTTAACATGGTGGGATCATCATGACCTAAAATATCTAGTTTTAAAACATTATCATGAATAGCGTGGAAATCAAAATGAGTTGTATACCAAGATGATTTATCGTCATCAGCAGGATATTGATATGGAGTAAAGTCAAAGACATCCATATAACGAGGAATAACAATAATACCACCTGGATGTTGACCAGTAGTTCTTTTAATACCAGTTATTCCTTTAGCTAATCTTTCTATTTCCATACTACGCATAATAATATTATTATCTTCACAGTATCCTTTTACAAAACCATAAGCAGTTTTATCAGCTACTGTACCAATTGTTCCAGCTCTAAAAACATTTTCTTCGCCAAATAATACTTTAGTATAATCATGAGCTTGAGATTGATTTTCCGAAGAAAAGTTCAAATCAATATCAGGGACCTTTTCGGCATTCCAACCTAAGAAGGATGAAAATGGTATATCTTGACCTTCTTTTTGCATTGGAATATGACAATCTGGACATTTAAAATCTGGTAAATCATACCCACTTTTATAGTTTAAAGAAAAAGCTTTTCCATCTTTTTCAAAGATCGATTTATGACATTTTGGACATAAATAATGAGGTGGCAAAGGATTTACTTCGGTAATATCCATCATCGTAGCTACTAAACTAGATCCTACTGAGCCACGAGATCCAACAAAATAGCCATCATCGTTACTTTTTTTAACTAGTTTTTCCGCAATTAAATATAAAACCGAATAACCATTACTAATAATTCCATTTAATTCTTTTTCTAGACGTTCTTCAATTAATTCTGGCAATTTTTCACCATACATTTTATGAGCTTTTTTATAAACCATATCTCTGGTTATACTATCAGAATTTTCCATAACTGGTGTATATAATTTGTCTTTAATAATTTGTAATTCTTCAAATAAAGAAGCAATATCATTAGGATTTTTAACAACTATTTCTTCTATTAAATCTTCGTCTTCTAAAAAAGTAAATTCGTTTTTCATTTCCTTAGTATTCATAAAATACATATCGGGGACTATGGTTTTATCTCTTCTAAATAAAGGATGAAATCCAACAGTTGGTATTTTTTGATTAACAATAATCTTACGATAAATAGTATCTTCTTTATTTAATTGATGAACATCTCCAGTAGCACATACTTTTTTACCAATTGATTTAGCAACTTCAATAATCTTTTTAATATTATTAAGCAAATCTTCTTTAGAAGTAAATTCACCTCGTTCGATTAAATATTCACAAATACTAGGAGGATTTACTTCAATAAAATCATAAAATAACATAGTCTCTCTTAGTTCATCATCAGTTTTACTTTTAGCAGCATTAAATACTTCTCCATTAACACAACCACTACCTAAAATAAGCCCTTCTTTATTTTTTATAATTTCACTTTTAGGTATTCTAGGAACTTTATATATGTATTTAGTATTAGCCAAACTAACTATTCTAAAAAGATTCTTTAACCCTACTGAATTTTGGGCATAAATAGTCATATGATAAGGACGATTAAATTTAAGTAAGGTATTTAAATCAATACTATCTACTAGTTTATTAACTGTGTCTATTTCTCTAGTTAAAAATAGTTTAATCATTTTATGAAAGACTTTGGCAGTAGCTTCAGCATCATAATCAGCACGGTGATGGGAACCTTCATCAAATTCTATATTATACCTTTTAGTAAGAACTGATAAATTATGTTTATACTCATCAGGATCAATCATTCTACTTAATTCTAGAGTATCTATTACAGTATTAGCAAATTTAGGTAACTTATATCTACTGCAACCTATTTCTAAAAAAGATATATCAAACTTAGCATTATGAGCTACCATTGGTAAATCTTTGACCCATTTTAAAAATTCTTTTAAAACCTCTTCTTCATTTCTTTTACCTTTTAACATTTTATCAGTGATACCTGTTATTTCTGTTATTTTAGGTGGCAATTTTCTTTTCGGATCAATAAGTTCATCAAAACGATCAATTATCTCCCCATTTTTTATTTTAACTGCGCCTATTTCAATCATTTGATCTCCACTAGCAGCATTAAAACCAGTTGTTTCAGTATCAAAAACAACATAAGTTTGATCTTTAAAATTATAATCTTTTAAATTATGGACAACGGATACATCATCATCTATAACGTTCATTTCGACACCATAGATAATTTTTATGCCTTCTCTTTCTTTATAAGCTTCAGGATAACTTTGCAAGCCATTATGATCAGTTATAGCAATTGCAGTATGTCCAAAAGCTTTAGCTTGTTTAATTAAAGCTTTAACGCTTACCACTGAATCCATTTGACTCATAAAAGTATGAGTATGTAATTCTACTCTTTTATCTAAGGCTTCATCAACTCTTTTTGCTCTTTTAGAAGGAATATTTTCCATATTACGAATATTTAATACTAAATCTTTGGCATAGGTATCAAACTCTACATAGCCTTCTATTTTATACCAATTATTCTCGCTTATTTTAGTAAATATATCTTTAGAATTTTCTAAAGCTTTACCAAAAAACTTTATTTTGGCAAGCAAACTATCAGTATCATCACTTATTTTTAAATTTATTAAATGAACCTTATCTCTGGTAACATAATCTATACCAAAAACATAGGCTTCTACAACCACATCTTTTATTTCATTAATTATATTATTTAAAGATATATTATTTTCGTTTTTAATAGCATTACCATAAACAATATTAGATTCTGGTTCTTTATTTTTAGTTACTACTACTTTTACTTCCGTTTTTCTTTCATTTAAATTTACTTTGTTTTCTAAAACTTTTGTTTTTAAAGAAAAATCTTTATAGCCATATTGTTCTAATAATTTAATTAAATTTTCTTTTTCTTCTTTTAAGAGTTTTTCTTCTATTTTTGACTCAACTTCAATTGTTATTTCTTTATCATTTATGGTTATATTATTGTCAAGTATTCCTGATAATGAAGGCCTTTTTTTAACTAGTTTTTTTAAGATAAATTTAAAAGTTTTAATTACTAAATCTTTGTTTACATTATTTATTGTTATGTTTACATTTACTTTATTTTGACCATTTATTCCTTTAGTGCATTTCTTTAATAGTTTGCTTATAACACTAGGGTTTAAATGGTTTTCTGATACTAAAAAAACTGAAAAAGATTTATTTTTCTTTTTTACTATTACTTTAGCTATTTTTACTTCTTTAAAGTCTTCATTTTTGTCGACAAAAGAAATACTCCTAAAAAATCTTTTTAGTTCATCACTCATAACATTACTCCCA
>ERZ795048.2512-NODE-2512-length-14676-cov-12.120238_pt1 | contig 14676 bp, 15 predicted proteins | sample MGYA00375132_ERZ795048 | MGnify/ENA primary metagenome ERZ795048 (study PRJEB30177, sample SAMN05720225) | activated sludge metagenome | isolation source: Anaerobic digester | place: Hong Kong | collected 2014-12-17 ...
GTTGGAGGAGGTCCGGGAGATGTTCCATCAGCTGCAGGAGAGCGGTGGTGAGTTCCGGCACCTGACCTCGATGAGCGACCGCTTCCGTGCCAACTACGACAGGCTGCTCACCGAGTATGAGCGCGTGGTGAACGATGTGACCAAGGAGCTCACGTACACCAATGTGATGGTGTATCCCGAAGTGCCGGACAAGAAGGTGTACCCGATCCGCTGGCTCATCGTGCTGATCACCACCGTGTCCGCCCTGTTCCTCGCGTTCGTGCTGCTGGTGTGGCGCGATCAACGCAGTTGAGATGACCGCCCTGCTGAAGCGGCACTGGATCCCGATCACCTGCACGCTGTTCGTGCTGGTGAACGCGGTGCTGGTGGCGAACGAGTTCTACTGGTTCACGGCGCTGCCCGCCGTGCTGCTCGTGATCTGGGCCCTGGTGGGTTCGCTGGACCGCCTGCTGTTCTTCATCGTGTTCGCCACCCCGTTGAGCATCAACCTGGAGCAGCTGGACCTGGGGGGGGTCGGTGTGTCGCTGCCCACGGAACCCTTGATGGTGGGCGTGATGCTGCTGTTCCTGCTGAAGCTCGGTCTGGAAAAGGACGTGGTGCCGAAGGCCGTGTGGCGGCATCCGATCACGATGATCATCGTCGCCCAGTTGATCTGGATGGCCGTCTGCATCCTGCCCAGCGAGATGCCGGTGGTGAGCGTGAAGTACCTGGCGGCGCGCATGTGGTTCGTGACGTGCATGTTCTTCCTGATGACGCGCCTGTTCACCGAGCGGCGGCACATGCACACCTTCTTCTGGGTGTACCTGCCCGGGTTGGCCATCGTGATCGCCTATACGCTGATCAACCACGCACAATACCATTTCGAGCATGATCCGGCGCATTGGGTGATGACCCCCTTCTTCAAGGACCACACGTCCTACGGCGCCATCATCGCGTTCTTCCTTCCGTTCACCGTGGCGGCCCTGGGCATGCCCGGGTACTCCCGGACCCGGAAGGGCGTGGCGATGATGTTCCTCCTGCTGTTGACGGTGGGCCTGGTGTTCTCCTACACGCGTGCCGCCTGGGTGAGCCTGGCCGGTGCGTTGGGCATGTTCCTGGTGATGAAGCTGCGCGTGCCGACGTGGGTCCTGCTGCTGCTGGCGCTCGCCGGTGGGGCGGCCTACCTGGTGGAACGGGACCAGATCACCATCGCCTTGGAGCGCAACCGGGACGAGAGCTCGGACGACCTGGCCGAGCACGTGAGCTCGATCTCCAACATCTCCTCGGACGCCAGCAACCTGGAACGGATCAACCGCTGGAACTCGGCCCTGCGCATGTGGCAGGAACGGCCGTTGTTCGGATGGGGGCCCGGGACCTACATGTTCCAGTACGCCCCGTTCCAGGCCAGCGAGGACCGGACGATCATCAGCACCAACTTCGGTCGGGGGGGCAACGCGCACAGCGAGTTCCTCGGTCCGCTTTCCGAGCAGGGCGTGCTGGGCATGCTCCTGATGGTGGCGTTGGTGGCGGTCACCATCGTGCGCACCATGCGGCTTTTCCAGCGCCTGCCCGAGGGGGAGGACCGCCGCCTGCTGATGGCCGCCTTCCTGGGGTTGGTCACCTACTACCTGCACGGTGTCCTGAACAACTTCCTGGACCTGGACAAGGCCTCGGTGCCCTTCTGGGGCTTCACCGCCATGGTGGTGATGCTGGACCTGAAGAACCCTGCGCCTCAGCGGAAGCGGCAGGTCAGCAGCGCGATGTCGTCCAGGTAGGGCTCGCCGTCCCGATGGGCCTCGAAGGCCCCGACCACGGCCGTGTTCACCGCCTGGGGTCCTGATGCGGAGAAGTCCTCCACGGCCTTCATGAGGGGAGTCGTGCCGAGGTCGTTCTCATGCGCGTCCTCCTGTTCCACCAGCCCGTCGGTATAGCAGAGCAGGGTGTCTCCGGACCGCACCTTGGCCTCACCCACCTGCAGGAACGGGAGCTCCGGCATCATGCCCAGGGCGATGCTGCCGGTATGCAGGTCGGCGATCTCGCGGCCGTTCCAGTGCAGCACGGGATTATGCCCTGCGTTCACGTACCGTACGACGCCCGTTGACAGGTCGCATCGCGCAATGAAGAAGGTGATGAACCGGTCGCCCTGCGCGCGCTGGAAGACCTTGCGGTTCAGCAGGTGCACCAGGCGGTCCAGGGGCAGCTCGTCCCCGTCCAGCAGGGTGTGCAGCGTGGCCTGGAAGTTGCTCATGAGCAGCGCGGCGGCCATGCCCTTTCCGGACACATCGCCCATCACGATCACCACCTCATCGGGGCCACGTCGGATCACGTCGTAGTAGTCCCCGCCCACCAGCCGGTGGGGCAGGTACCAGGCAGCGGCCTCGAAGCGCTCGTCCGACGGCAGCTTGGTGGGGATGAGCATGCCCTGCACCTCGGCGGCCAGTTCCAGTTCACGGGCCAGGCGTTCGCGCTGCAGCGCCTCCAGGGCCAGACGCTCGTTCTCCATGGCCACCACGATCAGGTTGGTGAGCGTCTGGATGAAGTTGAGGTGCTTCACCGTGGGGCTCATGCGCTGTTCGTCCTCGTCGATGTCGCCGATCAGGAGGAAGGCCAGCGGTCGTTCCTCGTGGTACACGGGCACGGCCACATCGAAGGCGCCGAGGTCGCCCGCCGCCCCGCCGGGAATGCCCTGGATCTCCTTGAAGGTGCCGAAGGCGTGCTCCACGTCCACGTCCGTGTCCCGGCCGCTGGTCCCGTAGGCGAGTATGCACTCCCACCGGGCCGTCTTCTCGAACAGCATGAGCCGGGTGATGCCCAGTTCATCACGGACGATGTCGCGGTAGAGCGCCAGCAAGGAGGCACGCCCCACGTTGGTGTTGATCGCCTTGGTGACGTCCAGCAGGGCCTTCAGCTGGAACTCCTTCAGCTCCAACCTCCCGATCAACCGGTCCAGCCTGGTCATCCGCGCCCGTCGAGTTTGCGAACCAGTTCCGGCAATCGCGCCAACAGGGCCTGTTCGCGCATCTTCTGCTTCCATTCGCCGGCCGGCGAGCCGAAGTAGGTGCGGCCGCCTTCCACGGAATCGATCAGTCCGCTCTGGCCGAGCACCACGGCGCCCTTGCCGATCCGCAGCTTGCTGGGCACGCCCACCTGGCCCCAGAGGGTGACCCCGTCCTCGATCACCACGGCGCCGGAGATGCCCACGTGCGCGGCGATCAGGCAATCGGCGCCGATCAGGGTGTCGTGCCCCACCTGTACATGGTTGTCGATCTTGGTCCCCCGTCCGATCCGGGTGTCGGCGCTCACCCCCCGGTCGATGGTGCAGAGCGCGCCGATCTCCACGTCGTCCTCGATCACCACGTTGCCGCCCGGGGCCATCTTCTCATAACCGGCCGGTCGCTTCTTGTAGTAGAAGGGGTCGCCGCCGATCACGGTGTTGGCGTGGATGATGACCCGGTCGCCGATCACGGTGTTGGGGTAGATCACCACGCCCGGCAGGATGCGGCATCCACGCCCGATGCGCACGTTGCTGCCCACCGATACGCTGGGGTGCAGCTGCGAGCCTTCGCCCACCTCGGGTACCAGGTCCCAGCGGTCGGGGGGTGCGTGTTCGCGCACCAGGCGGTTGTAGTCGCGGCAGGGGTCGTCGGTCACGATCAGCGCCTTGCCCACCGGGGCCTCCACCTCCTTGTCGATCAGGATGGTGGTGGCGGCGCTGGCCAGGGCCTTGTCGTACCACTTCGGATGGTCCACGTACACGAGGTCGCCTTCGCGCACCCGGTTGATCTCGTTGATGCCGGTGACGAGCCGATCGGCGTTGCCGATGATGCGTGCCTCCAGGTGGCGGGCCACCTCGGCGGAGGTCAGGGGATGCTGCAGGTCCACGGGAAGGGAGCTTCGCCCAAAGGTACGCGCAGGAAAAAGCCCCGTTCGGCCGGGAGGCTTGGAACGGGGCCTGAAGCGGTGCGGTCGGGGAACTACTTCTTCACCCGGTCCATATAGGCGCCGGACTCCGTATCCACCCGGATGATCGTGCCTGCCTCGATGAAGATGGGGACCTGCACCTCGGCGCCGGTCTCCAGGGTGGCGGGCTTCAGCACCTTGTTGGCGGTGTCGCCCTTCACGGCGGGTTCGGTGTAGGTCACCTCCAGTTCCACGGTCTTGGGGGCCCGGGCGAAGATGGCCACCTCGCTCTCGAAGCCCACCTGCACGGTGTCGTTCTCCTTCATGAACTTCATGGCGTCGCCGAACAGGGCGGCCTCCACGAACACCTGCTCGAACGTTTCCGGGTGCATCAGCACCAGGTTGTCCCCGTCCCGGTAGAGGTACTGCAGGTCGCGTACTTCCACGCGCAGCACCTCGATGGTCTCGCCGCTGCGGAAGCGGTTCTCGGCGAGCTTGCCGTTGCGCAGGTTGCGCATCTTGGCCTGGTAGAAGGCCCGCAGGTTGCCGGGGGTGCGGTGCTGCCATTCCATGATCTGGCAGATGTCGCCGTTGAACCGGATGAAGGAGCCTACGTTGACGTCGGCGGTGCTGGCCATGGTCGGGAAGGTTTCGTTGGAGCGGCGCGAAGATAGGACTTGCCGGAGAGCGGTTCAGCCCTTCCAGTGGGCGATGTCCAGCTCCCTGTCGCAGCGATCGTGCTCCGCCGGTTGCCGGTTGCTGCAGACCAGCAGGGTGCGGGCGTCCAGGTGGTCGTCCAGCAGCCGCTGGTACCAGTTCACGGCCTCGGCGTCCAGGTTGCTTGCCGGTTCGTCCAGCAGGAGCAGGGAGGTGTCGCTCAGGATGGCCAGCGCCAGTTTCAGCCGCTGCTTCATGCCGCTGGAGAAGTTGCGCACGGGCTTGTCCAGGGCCTGGTCCAGATAGGCGATGCGCGCGAGGTCGCGGACGCCCAGTCCCATCCGCAGGGGCTTGAACCGTTGGTGCGTCTCCACGGTCTCCGCCAGGCTCAGGTCCTCGTACAGGCCCAGGTAGGGGGCTGCGATGGAGACGTGCCGGTAGACCTGATCGGGGTCCACCACGGAGCCGTGCAGCAGGTGCTCCACCCTGCCCGTGCTCGGCGTGATGGCTCCCGCCACCACCTGGAGCAGGGTGCTCTTGCCGCTTCCGTTGGGGCCCAGCACCACGGTGCGGCTGCCCGGCGCGAAGACGTGGTCCAGACCCCGGAACACGATCTCGCGTCCGAAGACCTTGCCTGCCTGTTGAAGGGTCACCTGCATCGGGTCAGGTGCTCAAGCGGGTCATTCCACCAGCCCGCGCATGATGCCCTTGGGGCTGTTGCGGATGAAGTCGAGGATGAGGCCGCGCTCGGGACTGGGCTTCAGGGTCTGCTCCACGTTCTGCACGGCGCGTTCCACGTTGTTGTTGCGCACGAAGATCTCGCGGTAGATGTCCTCGATGCGGGTCACCTGCTCATCGCTGAACCCGCGCCGGCGCAGGCCCACGACGTTCACGCCCACGTAGCTCAGGGGTTCGCGGGCGGCCTTCACGAAGGGGGGCACGTTCTTGCGCACCAGGCTGGCCCCGGCGATGAAGCTGTGCGCCCCGATGTGGATGAACTGCTGCACGGCCACGTTGCCTTCCAGGATGGCCCAGTCGTCGATGGTGACGTGGCCGGCGAGGTTCACGCTGTTCGCGATCACGACGTTGTCGCCCACGGCGCAGTCGTGCGCCAGGTGCACGTAGGCCATCAGCAGGCAGTTGGCGCCCACGGTGGTCTTCAGCCGGTCGGCGGTGCCTCGGTTGATGGTGACGCACTCGCGCACGGTGGTGCCGTCGCCCACCTCGGCGGTGGTGTATTCCCCGGCGAACTTGAGGTCCTGCGGGATGGCGGCGATCACCGCCCCGGGGAAGATGCGGCAGTCGTTGCCGACCCGGGCGCCGTTCATGAGCACGGCGTTGGGGCCGATCCAGGTGCCGTCGCCCACCTGCACATCGGCCTGGATGGTGGCGAAGGGCTCCACGGTGACGTTGGCGCCCAACTTGGCGTCGGGATGCACGGAGGCCAGCTTGCTGATGCTCATGGGTTCAGGCGTTGGCCTTTTCGGCCGGGTTGGCGGTGGCCTTGTCCTTCACGATCTGTGCCATCATCTCGGCCTCCACGGCCAGTTGTCCGTTCACGTAGCCCCTGCCGGCCATGTGCACCAGCCCGCGGCGGATGGGGGTGAGCAGCTCCAGGCGGAACACGAGCGTGTCGCCGGGGATCACCTTGCGCCGGTAGCGGATGCCGTCGGTCTTCAGGAAGTAGGTGGTGTAGTTCTCCGGGTCGGGCACCTGGCTCAGGGCGAAGATGCCGCCCACCTGCGCCATGGCCTCCACCTGCAGCACGCCGGGCATCACGGGGTTCCCCGGGAAATGGCCGGTGAAGTGCGGCTCGTTCATGGTCACGTTCTTGATGCCGATGATGCTGGTCTCGTCCATCTCCAGCACCTTGTCCACCAGCAGGAAGGGGTACCGGTGGGGCAGCATCTTCTCGATCTGCATGATGTCGTAGAGGGGCTCCTTGGTCAGGTCCAGGTGCGCCACGGGGTTCTTCTCCTCCTCGCGCATGGCCTCCTTGATCCGCTTGGCGAAGCTGGTGTTGCCGAAGTGGCCGGGCCGTGCGGCCAGGATGTGGCCCTTGATCGGCCGCCCCACCAGGGCCAGGTCGCCCACGATGTCCATGAGCTTGTGGCGCGCGGGTTCGTTGAAGTACTTCAGGTCGGTGGTGTTCAGCACGCCGTTGCGGCGGATCTCCACTTCCTGGTAGGGCTTGTTCAGGGCCTTGGCCACGGCCTTCAGGTCCTCCTGGGTGGTGCCTTCACGGTCCTCCAGCACGATGGCGTTGTCCAGGTCGCCGCCCTTGATCAGTCCGGCCTTGGCCAGCTGCTCCAGTTCACGCAGGAACACGAAGGTGCGGCAGGGGGCGATCTCGTCCTTGAACTCCTCCACCCGGTACATGCTGGCATGCTGGGTGCCGAGCACCGGGCTGTTGTAGTCCACCATCACGGTGATGCGGAACTCGCCACCGGGCGCCGGCACGCCGAGCATCTCGGTGCCGCGCTCCTCGGTCTCGAACCAGATGGGCTCCTTCAGCACCCACCAGTTGCGCGCCGCGTTCTGCCGTTCCAGGCCCACGGCCTCGATGGCCTCGACGAAGGGCAGGGCGCTGCCGTCCATGATGGGCACCTCGGGGCCGCTCAGCTTCAGCAGGCAGTTGTCCACGCCCAGGGCGTAGAGCGCGCTGAGCACGTGTTCGGTGGTGTTCACCATCACCTCGCCCTTGCCCAGGGTGGTGCCGCGCGCGGTGCTCACGACCAGGTCGGCATCGGCCTCGATCACGGGTTCGCCGGGCAGGTCGGTGCGTTGGAACTTGTAGCCATGGCCCACTGCGGCGGGGCAGAGGGTCAGCGTCACGGGAACGCCGGAGTGCAGGCCCACGCCCTTGAGGGTGGCCTCGGCCTTCAGGGTATGCTGGAAGTCGCTCATGACAGGGACCGGGAGGCCTCGGGCCGCCGGGTCCGGCGAAGGTAGCGCGCCGCCGGATAGCGGCCCGGTCTACTCCGTGTCCGGGCCCTTCTCCAGGCGGTCCAGCCGGCGGGCCAGGTCGGGAAGCCTGCGGAAGCCCACGTAGCTGCGCTTGAACTCCCCGATGGGGATGGCCGGGGACCCCTGGATGGTGGTGCCCTCCGGGATGTTGTTGGCGATGCCGCTCTGGGCGGCGATGCGCACCCGGTCGCCGATCACCAGGTGCCCGGCGATGCCCACCTGTCCGCCGATCAGGCAATGGGCGCCCACCTTGCTGCTGCCGGCGATGCCGGTCTGTGCCGCGATCACGGTGTGCGCGCCGATCTCCGCGTTGTGGCCCACCTGGATCAGGTTGTCCAGCTTCACCCCGGTGCGGATGATGGTGCTGCCCAGGGTGGCCCGGTCGATGGTGGTGTTGGCGCCCACCTCCACGTGGTCCTCGAGCACCACGTTGCCCACCTGCGGCATCTTCACGGACTGGCCATCCTCGTCCACGGTGAAGCCGAATCCGTCCGCGCCGATCACCACGCCGCTGTGCAGCACGCAGCCCGCGCCGATCACGGAGTTGTGGTACACCTTCACCCCGGAGTTCAGGACCGACCCCTTGCCGATGCGCACGCCGTCGCCGATCATGCAACCGGGGAACACCTTCACGCCATCCTCCAGCACCACGCCGTCGCCGATGTGGCAGAAGGTGCCGATGTACACATCACGGCCCAGGGTGGCCTTGGGGCTCACGTAGCTGGGTTGCTCGATGCCCTTGCGGTCGTAGCGCAGGCGGTCGTAGCGTTCCAGCAGCTCGCTGAAGGCGGCGCGGGGGTCCTTCACGCGGATGAGCGTGAGGCGCTTGGGCAGGGGCTGCAAGGCGGAGAACCCGCTCTCCACGATGGCGATGCTGGCCCCCGTGGTGTACAGGTGCTCGGTGTACTTGGGATTGGCCAGGAAGGTGAGGGTGCCGCTGCGGGCCTCCTCGATCTTGGCCAGGTCGTTCACCAGCACCTGGGGATCACCATCCACTTCCCCGCGAAGGAGCTCGGCGATCTGGGCGGCGGTGAACTGCATGGGCCGGCAAAGATACGCGGGTGCGCGCTCGGGAGCAGGCGACCGGGCCGCTCAGGAATGCTCGTTGGCGGGCACCATGGGGACGCCGATCCCGGTCCGGTCCCAGCGGAGGGTGAGCCGAAGGGGTGAACCCCCGTCCAGACCGATGGTGAACAGTTCCACCTCCTGCGGAAGGGCTTCCACCGGCACCTGCACCTGCAGCACATCGTGCTCCGGTTCCCGGCTCGCCTTCTCGCCCCAGGAAACGCCCCAGGGGTACATCTTGCCGTTCCAGATCACGGTCCACTCCTGTGGCCCTGGGATGGTCCACAGCGTGTACGTGCCCGCGGGCAGCACCTGGTCCCCGACGCGCAGGTCCACGTTCGTGCTGAAGGTGGTGGCCTCGTTGGCCCCGGTGCGCCACACTTCGTTGAAGGGCACCAGCCCGCCGAAGATCTCGCGGCCACGCTTGCTGGGCCGGTTGTAGAACACCTCGATGTGCGTGCCGCCCTGGTCCAGCACCACGGTCTCCTCCGGACTCGCCTTCTTGGTGTTGTACTTCATGTACTGGAAGCCCGCAAAACCGAGCAGGGCCAGTCCCAGCAGGATGATGAGGAGCCACTTGAGGAACTTCATGATGTCATGGGATGGATGGAGGCCCGAAGTTAGCCGGACACCGGATCATGTCCGCTCCACCAGGTAGCTGTTGGCCTGTGCCACGCAGGTCACCACCAGGTCGTTGATGCAGACGTGCGCGGGCAGGCTGGCGGCGTAGTGCACCAGCTCGGCGATGTCCTCCGGATGCAGCGGCTCCAGGCCCTGGTAGACCTGCTTGGCCCTGTCGGCATCGCCGTGGAAGCGCACCAGGCTGAACTCGGTCTCGGCCAGGCCGGGTGCGATCTGGGTGACCTTGATGGCGTGCGGCAGCAGGTCGATGCGCAGGCCCTTGGTCAGGGCGTCCACGGCGTGCTTGCTGGCGCAGTAGACGTTGCCCCTGGGGTACACCTCCTTGCCGGCGGTGCTGCCGATGTTGATGATGTGCCCCCGACCGCGCTCGATCATGCCCGGCACCACGGCGCGGGTCACCCAGAGCAGGCCCTTCACGTTGGTGTCCAACATGCGTTCCCAGTCCTCGGGGTCGCCCTGCTGCACGGGGTCCATTCCGGCGGCCAGCCCGGCGTTGTTCACCAGCAGGTCGATGGCCCGCCACGCCTCCGGCAGGGAGGCGATGGCGCGCTCCACATCGGCCCGGTCGCGCACGTCGAAGCGCAGGGGGTACACGGCGCTGTGGCCTTCCAGCTTCCCGTGCAGGCCTTCGAGCTCCCGTTGCAGGGCGTCCAGGCGGTCGCGGCGGCGGCCGGTCAGGATCACGCGCCACCCCTCGGCGGCCAGGCGGCGGGCGGTGGCCTCACCGAATCCGGAGGTGGCGCCGGTGACCAGGGCGATGCGGGCGGAGGTGCTCATGGCAGGGTGGTCTTGTTCGCCGGCAGCCCGAAGTGCGAGGACTCCAACCAGCGCGGGAAGGCCAGGTAGTGCTTCTCCACCGGCTGTGCCAGGGCCTGGATGCCCAGGTTGTCGCTGGCCTCGGCGATGTCGCGGATGCGGCCGTCCTTGTACAGCAGTTCGATGATGTCCTGCTCGCTGTCGTAGGCGTTGTTCACGATGCTGCCGGTGAGCACGAAGCGGGCGGTGTCCGGCACGGGGATGCCCTGTTGGGCGGCCACCTCCTCCCGGATGGCCGCGATGCGCTCGGGATCCCAGGGGGTGTCGCTCAAGCGGATGCGGAAGAGGCGGCGTTCCACCAGGTCGCGGCAGAGGGTGGCCAGCGCGGGGTCGGGATGCGAGGCCCAGACCTTCACGGCGCCCATGATGTCGTGGTCGTCCAGCTGCAGGAAGGCCTCGAGCACGCTGCGGTCGGTGGCGAAGCCGGCGGTCTCGTGGCGTTCGTACAGGAAGCGCTTCAGGGCCGGGCTGGCGAAGAGCTCCTCGCGCTCGGCGGCCAGTTCGCGGGCGCGGCGCAGGGCCTCGATCAGCATCAGCTCGGCGGCCACCACGGTCTTGTGCAGGTACACCTGCCAGTACATCAGCCGGCGGGCCACGATGAACTTCTCGATGCTGTAGATGGCCTTTTCCTCCACTACCAGGCGGTCGTCCACCACCTCCAGCATCTTGATGATGCGGTCGCCGCCGATCACGCCCTCGCTCACGCCGGTGTAGAAGCTGTCGCGGTTCAGGTAGTCCATCCGGTCCACGTCCAGCTGGCTGCTCACCAACTGGTGCAGGGCGCGGCGGGGGTGGACGTCGCGGAAGATCCGGATGCCCATGTCCAGCGCCCCGTCGAACTCCTCGTTCAGGGCGTCCATCACCAGGGCGCTGATCTCCTCGTGGCCGGTGCCCTCCACCAGGCTGTGCTCCAGGGTGTGGCTGAAGGGCCCGTGGCCGATGTCGTGCAACAGGATGGCGATGTGGGCGCCCAGTTCCTCCTCCTCGGTGAAGGTGTGCCCCTTGGCCCGCAGCACGGCGATGGCCTGCCCCATCAGGTGCATGGCGCCCAGCGCGTGGTGGAAGCGCGTGTGCAGCGCGCCCGGGTACACCAGGTGCGAGAGGCTCAGCTGCTTGATGTGCCGCAGCCGCTGGAACCAGCGGTGGTCGATCAGCCGCTGCACCACCGGGTGGGGCACGGTGATGAAGCCGTAGATGGGGTCGTTCAGGATCTTGGGGCGCACGGCGATGGCTTCCGGGCCGGGGCAAAGCCCTAAATTCACGGGCCGAAAGGTAGCGACCGGCAACGGCCCCGTGGCCCGCTCCGGCGCTTGAGCTGAACGAAACGAAGCCGCCGCCCCGCCCGGGGCGGCCATCGCATGAGCGTGAACATCCTCTGGGCCGACGACGAGATCGACCTGCTGCGACCCCACGTGCTCTTCCTCGAAGAGAAGGGCTATGCCGTGGACACCGTGAACAACGGCCTCGATGCCGTGGAGCAGGCCGCCAAACAGGACTACGACATCATCTTCCTCGATGAGAACATGCCGGGCCTCAGCGGCCTGGAGACCCTCGAGCGGATCAAGGACGCCCACCCCATGGTGCCGGTGGTCATGATCACCAAGAGCGAGGAGGAGCACATCATGGAGGAGGCCATCGGGGGCAAGATCAGCGACTACCTGATCAAACCGGTGAACCCGAACCAGATCCTGCTCTCCCTGAAGAAGAACCTGGAGACCCGCCGGCTGGTGAGCGAGAAGACCACCAGCAGCTACCAGCGCGAGTTCCGCCAGCTGGGCATGCGCCTGGGCGACCGGCTGAACAGCGGCGACTGGATGCAGCTCTACGACGAGCTGGTGAAGTGGGAACTGCAGCTGAGCGGCTCCGAGGACCAGGGCATGGCGGAGATCCTGCGCGCCCAATGGAACGAGGCCAACGACCTGTTCAGCCGCTTCGTGGCCGAGCACTACGTGGACTGGGTGAACGGGCGGGGCGACGACATCCCGCTGCAGAGCCACCTGCTGTTCCGCGAGAAGGTGGCTCCGCTGATCAAGGAGGACGGCGCGCCGCTGTACCTCGTGCTGATCGACAACCTGCGGCTGGACCAATGGCGCACGCTGGAGCCCATCCTCGGGCAGTACTTCCGGGTGGAGGAGCAGGGCCTGTTCTACAGCATCCTGCCCACCGCCACGCAGTACGCGCGCAACGCCATCTTCGCCGGCATGCTGCCCAGCGAGATCGAAAAGCGTTTCCCGGGCAAGTGGATCTCCGAGGACGAGGAGGGCAGCAAGAACGCCCACGAGGAGGAGTTCCTGCTGGGGCAGCTGCAGCGGCTGGGCAAGAAGGTGAAGGCCAGCTACCACAAGATCACCAACCTCAACGCCGGCCGGAAGCTTTCCGAGCGGCTGGACGACCTCTCCGGCAACGCGTTGAACGTGATCGTCTACAACTTCGTGGACATGCTGAGCCACGCCCGTACGGACATGGAAGTGATCCGCGAGCTGGCAGAGGACGATGCCGCCTACCGCAGCCTGACGAAGAGCTGGTTCGAGCATTCGCCCCTGTTCGACATCCTGAAGGGCATCGCCGAACGCGGAGGGCGGGTGGTGATCACCACGGACCACGGCACCATCCGCGTCACCGAACCGAGCAAGGTGGTGGGCGACCGCAACACCAACTCCAACCTGCGCTACAAGCACGGCCGCAACCTCACCTTCGAGGCGAAGGACGTGCTGGCCGTGAAGGACCCGGCCGACGCCTTCCTGCCGAAGGCCAACGTGAGCACGACGTACATCTTCGCCAAGAAGGACCAGTACTTCGTGTACCCGAACAACTACAACCACTTCGTGAACTTCTACCGGCACACGTTCCAGCATGGCGGCATCTCGATGGAGGAGATGCTGGTGCCGGTGGCGGTGCTGAAACCCCGTTGATGCCGTGAGCACGGTGCTGCAGCTCCAACGACCGCAGGATGCCGCCGACCTGGCGCAGGCCCTGCTCCATGCCTGCCGGGGCCGCCGGGTGTTCGCCTTCAGCGGCGAGCTGGGTGCCGGCAAGACCACCCTGATCAAGGCCCTCTGTAACGCCCTCGGGGTGGAGGGCGGCACCAGCAGTCCCAGCTTCGCCATCGTGAACGAGTACCGCACGGCGGACGGCGATCCGGTCTACCACTTCGACCTGTTCCGCCTGCGTGCCGCCTCGGAGCTGGAGGGCATCGGGTTCGAGGAATACCTGGACAGCGGGAACTACTGCTTCGTGGAGTGGCCCGAACTGGCCCAACGCCGCCTGCCCGCCGACACCGTGAAGGTGCGCATCGAAGTGGGCGAAGGCGGTGCACGCACCATCCATGTGATCCCATGAGCGCGGAAAGCGACCTGATGAAGCAGCTGGCCAGGGAATCGTCCCTGCTGCCGCAGGAGGCCATGGTGGAGGTGGGCCGCCGCAAGCGGAGCCTCTTCATCGGCATCCCGAAGGAACTGTCCTTCCAGGAACACCGCGTACCGTTGACCCCGCAGGCCGTGGCCGTGCTGGTGGGCCGGGGACACGAGGTGGTCATCGAACGCGGCGCCGGGGAGGCGGTGCACTACCAGGACAGCGACTTCAGCGAGGCGGGTGCCATGGTGGTGGACAGCGCCGACCAGGTGTACAAGGCCGACCTGATCCTGAAGGTGGCGCCGCCCAGCCACCGCGAGATCGAGATGCTGCGGCCCAAGCAGATCCTCTTCTCCGCCCTGCAGCTCAACGTGCAGCCCAAGGACACCCTGCGGCGCATGATGGAGAAGAAGATCACCGCCGTGGCGTGGGACTTCATCAAGGACCGCGAGGGCATCTATCCGATCATCCGGGCCATGGGCGAGATCGCGGGGAACACCGCCATCCTGATCGCCTCCGAGCAGCTCAGTTCCGAGAAGGGCGGTCCCGGCCTGATGCTGGGCGGCATCTCCGGTGTGGCCCCCACCGAGGTGGTGGTGATCGGTGCCGGTACCGTGGGCGAGTTCGCCACCCGCGCCGCACTGGGCCTGGGCGCCAGCGTGAAGGTGTTCGACACCAGCATCTACCGCCTGCGCCGCCTGCAGAACGACCTGGGCCAGCGGCTCTACACCTCGGTGGTGCAGCCCAACGAGATCAAGTCCGCCCTGAAGCGTGCCGATGTGGCCATCGGTGCCCTGCGCCCCGAGCATGGCCGCACACCGATGGTGGTGACCGAGGAGATGGTGCGCGAGATGAAGGCCGGCTCGGTGATCGTGGACGTGAGCATCGACCGCGGCGGCACCTTCGAGACCAGCGAGGTGACCACCCACACCGACCCGGTGTACAAGAAGTACGGCGTGATCCATTACTGCGTGCCCAACATCGCCAGCCGCGTGCCCCGCACCGCATCGCTCGCGCTGAGCAACATCTTCGGGCCGCTGCTGCTGAGCATGGGCGAAGGCGGTGGCTTCGAGGAGATCATCAAGAAGGACCTGGGCGTGCGGCACGGCGTGTACCTGTACAACGGCGCCCTCACCAGCCAGATCCTCTCCGAGGCCTTCAAGCTCCCCTACAAGGACCTGGACATCCTCCTCGCCGCCTTCTGAGGCAGGCCATTCCCGCATTCCCACATTTCCTCATTTCCACATTTCCACATTCCACCCCATGGACTTCCAACGCCGCCTGCAGCTCTACCTGGTC
>ERZ795048.2515-NODE-2515-length-14672-cov-10.422043_pt1 | contig 14672 bp, 12 predicted proteins | sample MGYA00375132_ERZ795048 | MGnify/ENA primary metagenome ERZ795048 (study PRJEB30177, sample SAMN05720225) | activated sludge metagenome | isolation source: Anaerobic digester | place: Hong Kong | collected 2014-12-17 ...
CGCGCTCGACGCCCTTCTTCCAGCACTTGCCGGCCTTGCCCGGTTCGCACCAGCATTCGCGCTCATTGGCGCCATCCGGACAGCTGCCAGTGGGCCGCCAGCGATCGATCAGTTCACCGTCAAAGCGCGGACGTTGCAGCACGTTGACCAGCGCATTGATGGTGCCGGGATTGTTGACCTGGTCCGTAGGGACGGCCGAGGTATCCACCACCCCGGGTCGGGTGTGCGAAAACACCTGCCACTGCAGGCTGTCTTCGCTCATACCCGACACCATGATCTCGGACAGGCGCGAGTACTGGTTGCCGATCGCACCGATCAGGTTTTCCCATTTCGGATTGGCCGGGTCTTCGGGCGGATTGGTCGGATCGAAGGCGATGTGACAACCGCCGCAGGCCATGCCGACCAGGAACGGGGGCTCGACGGAACCGTCACCAAGTTTCTTTGCCTGGTAGTCGGACAGCTGTGCATCATCGGCCATCCTGCGTGCAAAGCCGTCCCAGGTGCCGAGCTTGCCGCCATTGACCTTGCGCCAGGCATCGGCGTTGAAACGTGGGTTGGGAAACTTGCGCAGCCCCATCGCACCGGTCGAGGTCCCGAAGGCGAGGTGGCACGAGTCCTCGCGCATACCGACGCCCTGGTGCGGATGGTCACCTGGCATCGGCGGATCGACGAAGTCGCAGGCGGGGTCGCGGTAGCCCTCGCGGCCAACAAACTTCAACAGCTCATCGTCGCCGTAACACCAGTCGAGACCGAAGGTCTCTTCGAGACTTCTGGCCGGGCAGCCGGTCGAACCCGGTGTGCAGCAGCCGGGGTTGTTTACCAGCCCCCAGGTCTTGAAACGCTGGTCGCGCTTGTCGCTGCGCAGTACCCGCCACCAGTCGATCAACACACCCATGCGTTGCTGGAAGACGTAGGTGTGGAAGCGATCATTGCCGGCGGTCGCCTTGTACCAGATCTCGCGTCCCGCACTTTCCTGCGGGGTCAGGCCGGCAGCCCCGGCTTGGAATCCCGCATCGCTGAAGGAGACCGGCGTCGGGTCGGCGGCGACATTGCCGAGCACCAGGGACAGCAGGATTGCTGCCAGGACGATAGAGACACTACGGGCGATCATTTCGACCCTCCTCTTCGGCGTTCAGGCACTGTCTGGCAACCGGCCTACGGGAGTCTGCGCCCCCTCCAGGTCGAAAAAAGACAACACACATCTCCCACGAACCTTTGCCTACCCATGGTTCGCAAAACCGGCACATATGCGTCGTCTCGTTGACGATAGTTCTAGTTGTCGGATTGGGAAACATCAAGCCGGTGGGAATGCAAGGCGCCAACGCGGATCGTGCCACCGAGCGGAAAAGTAAACAGGTTCTTGTGAAGCACCGGCGAACGTGTTGCTGCCAGCCGATGCGATCTCACGGCGCGGTGATGAGGCGCCATAACTGCCACACCAAGCTACGCCGGCAGCCGGGTGGAGACGCGATTACTTGCCAGCCGCCTTGGCGCACAGGCCGGCGTTCTTGCGTGCCTCGATGAAGGCTTCACAACCACCCTTGGCAAGTGGCAAGCGGTATTCCTCCATCGCGCGGTCTTTGAGCAGCAGCGTGCCGATGCGGGTACTGACGTCGCCAATCCGGTCGCGGAAATCCGCCTCCAGGTTTACCCTCGCACGCTCGTAGTCGAGGTCGCGGTTGATCTCGCTCTCGGTGAACTCGACGATCTTCCCCGCCGCCTGCTGCCGGCGCTTCTCCATCTGCAGCTGTACGGCCTTGTTGTTGGCATCGTAGTGTTTCAATCTCAGATCGATCAGCGCTTTCTGCCGCGCTTCCATCAGCTGAGCGGCATGACCCTGCTCGACGGTGATCTCGCTGCTGATCTGTGAACGTATCGCCTCGATCGCCTCCGGGGTTGCATCCCGTGTGTCCTGATACAGCTCGAAAGCCGCCTTGTGCTGCGCATTGCGCCCACGGATCTCGTACTGCTCCTTGACTGTCTTGAGCAACGAGACTTTGGTCGACAGGTCCGAGAAGAATTTGTGCAGCTTCACCCCCTGGTCGGCCAGTGCCGGATCCCTTTTTACCAGCTCTTCGAAAGACAGACTGGGATCGGCCACGCCACGCTGGGCATCCCATTTCGCATACTCCTGCGCCAGCCCCTCCAGGTAGTCGACAACCTGCGGACGTTTAAGCTGCCACACGGCGTCGACCGCGAGATCAAGTGCGAAACGGCCTTCTTCGCCGTCCATGTAGAGCTTGGACGCGATGGCTGCATCGCAGGGATTGCCTTCACCATCGGCAATCGCGTTGGCCTTCTCGTAGAGGGTATCGCGCAACGCGACGCGCATCGGCTTGGAGAGTGCCTGGTAGATGCCAAGCTGCTGCATGCTGGCTGTTTCGTATTCCTGTGCCGAGGCGTGCGGCGGTGTCGGCAGGCAGTCTCGCCGGTACTCCATCACCTTGACCTCATAGTGCATCCCGCCGGTATAGCCGAGGTCCGGCGTACCCGCTGCCAGCTGATCCATCGTGGCGCCAAACAGATCGCGTTCACCCTCCGGCGTGTTGCTGTCGATACAACCCTGCCAGGCCGATCCATCACTGGGCAGCGGCTCGGTCCAGGAGCCGAGGCCGCTGAAATGGCACTCGCCCCCTTCCGCGGTTACGCCGACGTGGCCAACGCGCGGATAGGTCCGGCACAGGCAGGAATAGGCCTTGTCCGGAATGCGCACTTCAAGGCGATCTGCCAGTTTGCTGATCTTCTCGCCACCGAGTTGTGCCGTATCGGTCGCGATCGCATCCTGCACAACCCTGGTCAGTTCCGCCGCACGCAGATCGCGTGCAGTTTTCGCCTCCTCCGCTGCAGCGGGTATCGTCCCCATCAATGCGAACAGCAGCAACCACCCTGTGCCGGAAGACTTCATTCGACTTCTCCCCTGGTGGGCTGATCGAGAAAATCGCTGAGCGCCCGCCGCGCGCGCTGACCGAGAGCCTCAAGATAGGCATCGGTGTCGAAACGATCCACGGGCACCAGTCGGAAGCGCGTCTGTGCGTCGATCCCCTCTCCCACCAGCTGACGCAGCGAGAACGCATTCAGGCGGAACCGACTGATCTCGCCACCGCGAGCCGGCGACGCCAGCAGCGTCAGGTGGTAGGGCACGTGCTCCTTCTTTGACACCGGCAACTCACCGAGGATGCCTGGCCCACCGGGCAGGCGGACGGTCATCGTGCGCCAACCGATCAGCACCTCGATACGGCCATCCCAGTCCGGCGGCAGCGGTCGCGACCAGTCGTGGTAATAACCACGGCGCAAGCGCAGCGTGTAGTGGTCGTCTTTGGGCAGGCGTATCACCGAGAAGCGTGCGGCGTAACGGGTCCGGCGCACATTGTCGTCATGCAGCTTCACGCCCTCGCCACCCAGCAGGAAATAGAAACCGCTGGTGTCATTCAGATCGAGGCTGAGCTCTGCCAGGAGAGGTGCAGAATCATTGAGTGGCGTGGTGTCGACGAAAGGCGTTCTGGTGGTGAACCCGGCCCGGCCCCATCCATGCTTGGCCGGCACATCGACCCGCATGGCACCGGCTGTGAGCTGGGCGAATCCCTGCAGATCATCGGACCCCTCTTCGATAAACAGCCAGTCACCCAAGGCATCGGCGGCCAGTCGATCGGCCGCCGGGAACATCGCGTCCACCGCCGGTCGCGCGGGCTCGTTCGGATCGGGCTGCCGGGTCGAGACGATGCGTTTGAGCCCCATCCTTGCCGCACGACCATCGGTGGTGGTCCTGGTGTAGACGAACAGGTGAAAGCCGGAATGCGCCTGGGCCAATGACCAGGGTCCATCCAGCGACGGCAGATCATCCGCGCTGACACTCAGATGGCCGGGAGTGATCGTGATGCGGACCCGTGACGGCGCGGTATTCGCCGTGCGTCCCTGCGGATGGTCGACCGGCGGCTTGTTGCCCGGCGCCGGGGTCTCATACCAGCCGTAGACGCTGCCAGCGCCCTCATCATCGGGCTGCCAGTAGAACACCATGCCGGGCTGACCCAGACTCCACTCGCCCATCGATCGTGTCAGATGCAGTGAGAAACGATCCGTGTGACCGGGATCAAACTCGAAGGTCAGGGTGCTCGCGGCGGCCGGACCAAATTCATCCAGCCAGACTGCCGGCGCCTTGGTACCGATACCGATCTCGGTCTTCTTGCGTTCGGCCGGGATCTCGATCAACAGGCCATCGGCATCCGGGGCCTTGAGGTTGGACAGCTTGCCCAGCAGCGAGGCGTCGTGCTTGTAGAACCAGTTAAAGGTGTCCGGCTTGCGATCGAAGATCACGTCGTCGGCAGACGCATCGACCCGTGCGGATGTTGCGACGGAGAACAGCAGGGCAAAAAGGAAAAGGCCTGAAACAGAACTACGCACACGCGGCATGATGACTTCACCGGGTATCGACAATCTGCGCTTCATAGTAAGCCGATGAAACGACAGCGCATTGCGTTATGTCAGCAACACCCTTGGCCAGGAAGGAAAATCGTCATGGCCAGGCTGCACGGCATTCAACGCGGCGGCAAGGATCGACTTCCGCGGCCTGCACTGCTGCGTCTTCCGGACTTCTTTCGCCGCCACAGACCGAACACAAGGAACCAGCCTCCGATCAGTACGACCAGGTGCTCGATGTTGGGGCGTGCCTGAATGGATGGCGAGTTGATTACGGGCCATATTGGAAAGTAGCGTATCTGCAATGCATGGTCTTGCCGCAGTGCCGGCACCTTGGAGAACGAGCCGAGCATATTGGTGGTGCCGTCGACGACACGACCATCGCGGGTCGAGAAGCGGTAGTTGATCGAATAGTTGAAGCGGTTGCGCAGGGGCTCGTTGCGTTCATAGTTGAGCCTGCGCGTGTCCGTCACCCTGCCGGTGGTCTCGGTGCCGAACAGCCCGAGCACCGGCGTGACCGTGCCCCATGCCATCAGCAACAGGCCCAAAGGGGTGAGGAGAATCCTCGGCCAGTTCATTGCTTCACTCCGTCAACCCCTGTCATGGCGACGCATACGGGGCCGTGCATGATACACGCGCTGCGCGGAGACTTACCTCGCGGCGACGGGGGCGACCTTGCCCGGCATGCCGTACCGCAGGTCCTGCCGAACGGGTTCGCCCTGTGCCAACCACCGCAGTTCGGCCGTGAGCTGTCCAAGAATCTGCGCCAGAAGCGGTTGTGCCGGCAGATCACCCTGCAACCTGAAGCCGATCAGGCCACTGCGCTGAGCCGACCCCGTGAGCCGCCGCCAGCCAGCGGTCAGGCGGTAGACCAGCGGTGAATCGGTAACGGTATCGCCGACGTAGTAGACATACAGTGCGTGGCGGGCGTCATCTGAACCCTTGCGCCGCCATGTCTTGTGTACGAATCGAAAGCACTCCTGCGGCAGGCACTCACGATAGCGGGCGCTGGACGCGTGTCGCCATTCACCGTTGCCGTCAGGATCGAGGAGGGATTCATCCACGCGGCCGCGATCACCTTCAGCCTCGACCAGGACGATGTCCATGTTGTGGTCGTGCGGAATCACCAGCGTTCGGTTCAGCTGCGTCTGCCGCTCATCCAGCCAGGTACTCCGCGGGTGAAGCTGCGATAGCGCCTGCAGCACATTGTCGGTCGCGCTGCTGGCGCGGGCGGACAGGCCCTGTACCGGGACAATAACCAGCAAGACCATCAGGCCGGCCAGTGACGGCGCGAAGCGCGCAATACGTCCGTCGGCGGCAGTTGACTGCAGCGGACCCTCCGCCGGCTGGGTCCGGTTGTCTTGCGGCGCCAGCCGCACTGTCACGAAGAACAGCAATCCGATGCCCGCGAACAGCGCCAGCCATTGCAGGTCCAGGTGCGCCGACATATCCATCTGCGAACCCCGCAGATAATCGATGCCGACAATCATCCACACACGCAGCGCATTGGTAAGGACACCGATGACGCCCCCCAGCGCGGCCATCAACAGGATCCTGCCGAACGAGCGGAACATCAGAACGCCGAAACTGTAGGCCAGGAATCCGCCGAGAGTGACGAAGGTCAGCCCCGAGCAGGCGTCGACCACGACGTAGCGATGCTCACCGATGTAGACCATGAAACCGTCAATACGGTGCGGCAGATCCAGTGCCAGCGCGAACCATTCGATCCACTTCACCGTCAGTTCCCGCAGTACCGGCTGCAGTATGTCGCCACTGGGAATAAGCATGAACAGCATTGCCATCACCGGCAGAAGCCGTCGGTAGGTAGTCCATCCGAGCGCACTGAGTGCAATACCCTGCAGCACGAGAACCAGCGCCAGATGCTGCCCGACGCGGATGTCGACGACAAAGGCGACACCCCAGCAAACCACTGCAACCGCGATCACCAGCAGGCCGGTTCCATCAGGACGCGGTGTCATCGCCGAAATCCAGTCGCGGTGATACCAGACGACCGCATACGCGAACATGGGTATCACCAGCCAGGCGTACTGGTAGGCCTCGGAATTGGACCAGATCCCGGCGAGGTCGAGCATGGTGGGCCAGAGCGCGAGCATCGCAAGCACCAGGCCGATAAGCGACTGCCACAGGGCCTGTTTCCACGCATCGCTGAGGCGAAGGGCGGGCACGGGCCGCGCCTCACACGCGTCGTCGCGTGCGGGGTAAGACATGCCACGGCGGTACTCGAACGGTTGCAGCAGCACCGGTGCAAGCGCCGTATCCAGCGGTCGATGGAAATACTGCAGGCCGAAATGGGGTACCCGCACATCGGCGGGATCTTTATAGGTACCGAACAGCCGATCCCACACCGTCAGCACCCCGCCGTAGTTGCTGTCGGTCTGAGGCTGCAGGTCCGAGTGATGGATGGCGTGTACCGCGGGCGTGACGAGCCAAAGCCGCAATATTCGATCGACATTTGCCGGCAACACGATGTTGGCATGCGTGAACAGCGCGGACAGGGTCGCCAAGGTAACGTAGAACGCCAGTGCCTGTGCCGAGAAACCAAGCGCGAACACCAGCAGCAAGGTGGTGCAGACGGCGAGCATGGCCTCCAGCGGGTGGTGCCTTTCGGCGGTGGTGATATCCAGGGCCGTATCACTGTGATGCACCAGATGGACCCGCCACAGCAAGGGGACTTCGTGATAGATGCGATGTTCCCAGTAACGCCAGGCATCGAGCAGCAGAAACACCAGCAGTGCCTCCAGCAGCGGTGGCAGCCGCCATTGCGCGATCCAGCCGTCGCGGATGCCCGCGGCCGCCTGCTCCGCACTGAACGGAAAAACGGCCGTAACCAGAATACCGCCAAGCAGCATCAGACCGATGTTGGTCAGCCAGCGGTGCTCGATCCGGTTGGCAGCCCGGCGCCACGGCGACACCCACTCCAGCAGGAGCAGCACAGCCACCACGCCTGCCACCGCGGCAGTACTCAGGCTATAGGATTCCATTGCGGATGCAGACGCGTGCGCCGCCGGACGGCCGGCAGTCGCGCACTACTTCTTTTTGCGTTTGACCAGCTGGATACCGGCGATCAGGGTCAGGGCCGCGATCGCCGCGACACCACCGATCCCGACCGGCAGGGCGCCACCCAGGGACGCGGGCAACACGCTCCCCACGGCCGTGCCCAAGGCGCCGCCCAGGTCGACCGCCAGCGGGGAACCGAGGGGCTGCGATGCCATCACTGGCGCGGCCACACACACAAGTAACGTCGTCACAGCCAGATATTTCATGGTCATTCGCGATTCTCCCGCGGGTGGTTGCCGGCGCCCCAATCGTCGGGACATGGCGTTTGACAGGACAATCAAGCAATATCGGGGCCGCCAATGAAAACATGATAAATAACCACAGGTTACGCCGTCGTCACGCGACCAGCGCACCATTCCATGTAAAGAAAGCCGACATCAGAAAACGGGGCACAGGACGAAACAAGCCCCCATGAAAAGGGCAACCATGGATTCAACCCTTCAGGCGAGAATGGGGGGATTGCCGAGGCAGGCGCGGCGCAACAACCGGATTCAACCACCACACATGGCACTGAGCTCAACAATCTTTCGATGTGCGCTGCAGGTATCCGACCTGGACCGCGGCCACTACCAGACCCACAACCTGACGCTCGCCCGCCATCCATCCGAGACGGATGAGCGCATGATGGTGCGCCTGCTCGCTTTCGCACTCAACGCGGACGAACATCTCGGGTTCACCCGAGGACTCAGCCAGGACGACGAACCCGACCTGTGGCAACACGCGCTCAGCGGCGGCATCACGTGCTGGATTGAGGTCGGACAACCCGACGAGAAGCGGATCAGGAAGGCCTGCGCCAGGTCAGAAAGGGTCGTTGTCTATTGTTTCCAGCATCGTTCGGCCAGCGTCTGGTGGAAACAGATCTCGGCAAAACTCGAACGCTTCGCCCACCTGTCAGTCTTCAAGCTGCCTGAAGGCATCAGCGAGCAGCTTGCATCCCTTGCCCAACGCAACATGGATCTGCAATGCACCATACAAGAAGGCGAGATCTGGTTGTCGGATGAGGACACCAGTATTCAGTTCGCGCTCGAGCAATTGCGGTGACAGCACCGAATTGACGCCGGAGCCACATGAATTACTCCGGCATGCCGGCTTTACGAAGATCTTCAATCAAGGCACTCATGCGCTCCTCGTCTTTGATTGGGTGAGCGGCCTTGAGAAGGCTGATGGTTTCCGCGGGACTCAAGGCCCGGATCTCCTCCACCTCCCACTGCGCGTCACCCAGTCGGCCAGCGCGGGCATAACTGGCGGCGAGATGCAGCCTTACAGGCATCGCATTCGGATTGCGGCCCCGCGCATCTTCCAGCGTCTCGATGGCCTCTTCGATGCGACCAAGCGTGTAATAGGCCCGGCCCAGATTGTAGGGGTAGTCCCATGTGTAATAGGGGTTGAGTTGCATGCCTTTTTGTATCAACGCGATGGCCGACTCCGGCTCACCCAGTGCGTTCCTGATCAAGGCCAGCAGACCGTATCCATCGGCATAGTTTGGCGCTATGGCCACGGCACTGGCGACCGCCGACTCGGCCGTGTCGTATTCTTTGCGCATCAGGTGCACATAGCCGAGCGACCAGTGGGTCTGCGGAATGGAGTTGTCGAGTTCCACGGCCTTCTGCGCCAACTCGAGTGCCAGATCTATCGTTTGTGTCGGAGAGTCCGTCCAGCCGCGGCGATAGTCATAGGCAAGTGAATAACCCAAGGCACCATAGGCACGGCCATAGCCCGGGTCCGCCGCGATCGCCTTCCGATATGCCGCCTGCGCCTGTTGATTGGTTTCCCGCGTGCTGATTCTGGAAAGGCGCTGCCCCTCCTGGAACTGGTCGTAGGCGACAAGGCTATTGGTCGTCCGACGTGTCAGACGCTCAGCCTCCTGCGGCGACAGATTGATGGCCAGCGCATCGACAATGCTCCTGGTCACTTCGTCCTGCACCTCAAATACCTCGGTGACCTCCCGATCGTAACGTTTGGCCCATTGCTGGAGCCCTGTCTTCGCGTCGACCAGTTGGGCATTCACCCGTACAGAGTTTCCGTGTCGACGAATGCTGCCCTCCAGCACGAAATCCACATGCAGTTCTTCGGCAAGCGCACGCGTGGATACCTGTTTTTCCTTGAATGTAAACGAGGTATTGCTGGCGATTACCAGGAGGTTGGAGACGCCGGAAAGGTCGGTGATGATGTCTTCCGTGATGCCGTCAGTAAACGAATCATTCAGTGGCGGTTCACTGAGGTTATCGAATGGCAGCACGATGATGGTCGGCGGCTCAGTGCTTGTGACCTGCCGGGATCCGCTGTCCATTGCCTGTTTGTCGGTTCGCATTGTCGCAGGCAAGAAGAACCACAACAGCCCCGCGGCCAGGCAGAGCAGAACAGCGGCCAGTACCGACCGGGGCAGTACGGAGCGGCCGGAAGCCGTTGATATCACCCTGGTGGCCGGATCGCCGGTCACCGTGCGAGATGCCACCTGTTCGGCCGCCGGATGCTCCACTGAGGCAATCAACTGATAACCCCGTTTCGGGATAGTGGCGATATATCGCGGCTCGCGCGCGCTATCACCCAACGCCTTGCGCAGCTTGATCACTGTGCTGGTGACGGCGTCATACCCAACGATCGCGCCATGCCACACAATCCGTTCCAGATCGTCGCGCGAAACGACCTCGCCCGGACGCGAAGCCAGGTAAACCAGCACCTCGATTGCCTTCGGCTCGAGCCGCTCGGTTTTGCCGTCGCGGCTCAGCACACCCTCCTGGGGCGACACCTGCCAGTCGCCCACCAGGAACACTCCCCCGCCCCAAGCTTCCATGATCCCTACCCCCGCACCTGCGATGGAAACACGGCCAGAGGCGCGCATGACAGACATCGTCGGCGCTATACCTCTGTTATTCCTACCGAATTTATAGACGTCTTTCCATCTTGGTTCCGCCGTTCTTCCATCCGGACTTTCGATGTCAGCACAGCTAGAAATTCCCTCAACAGCACATTAGCAGGGTATCGACACCCGGGTGCTGGGTAACAGAGGAACTTTGTACGGAACGAGGATTGCTGCCATGAAGACCACAACAACTTTCATCATCACCTGCCTGGCAACCGGCCTCTCAATGATCACGCACCAGTCCACAGCCGGATCGTGGCAACAGGAACGGTTGCTGCAACCATCCGCTGCACAACGGGACGCAGAACATGCCGGGCGCGTGGTCATCTACGACCAAGTGGATGAGGCGCTGGTCGACAGGGCACTGGATAGTCAGTTTGAACGCATCGGAAACATGATGTTCGTGCGGGTCCAACATATCCAGGCCGACGGCACGGTAACGGAGAGCAGCGACTGCGATTGAGATGCCAATACGCCAGCGGGCCAGGAGACTACCCGGCTGCCTCGCCCTCGGTTCATTCCGGTTGGACACCCCTACCGGCTTAGTCGACTGTCCCTCCGGCCGCATCAGGCAACCCGGCACGCCGAAGGTCGTCAACAAAGCGCTGTCGGAACAACTGATCGCGCATCGGGAAGCCATAGTCCAGATAGGCGATTGTGAAATGGGGATTGAAGGAGAGAATCTCGTTCACCGCCCACCCCGCTTCATCCATCCTGTTTGATCCCGCATAGGCCGCAGCGAGGTACAGGTGGCTTAACAGCAGGTTGGGGCTGACGTTGACCGATGTTGTCAACTGCTCGAGCGCCTCGTCATGTCGGCCCAGCTGGTATAGCAATGCACCGTCAACCATCAGGTAGAGAGCGGGAACTGTCGGGCTCAACCCCATCGCTTGCGCTATCGCCTCGCGGCCCTCCTGAGGCCGCCCGGCGAAGTGCATGATCCGGGCAAGCAGACCGTATCCATCCGCATAGCTGGGCTTGAGTTCAATCGCCCGCAGCACCTCGGCCGTCGCCGACTCGAGGTTTCCGTTGAACATCTCCACCATGCCGATCACGAAACGTAGCTGCGGCAGGGTGTCATCGATTTCCAGCCCCTTGCGCGCCAGGTCCTCGGCCCGGGCCAGCGATTTCGCCGCCGTCGGCCCCCGGTTGTAGACCGCATCCTGCGAGTAGGCCTGTGCGAGCCCCGCATAGGCGCGGGCGAAACGCGGTTCGAGTGCTATCGCCTGTTCGAAGTGGGCCTTGGCTGCATCATTGTCGTCACCGGAACGCCGACCCAGCAGATCTAGCCCGCGCAGGAATTCATCGTAGGCTTCAACGTTGGTAAGGTACTTGCGCGTCAGTCGCTGCCGCTCGCCGGGTGCCAGTTCGATCTCCAGTGCGGAGACCACACGTGCGGTGATTTCATCCTGCATGAGAAAGATGTCGGACAGTCCGCGATCGTAGCGTTCGGCCCAGCGGTTACGGCTCTCGCGCGCATCGGTCAGCCGCACGTTGATGCGCAGCCGCTGTCCCGACCGCTGCACACTGCCCCTGACGATGTAACGCACGCCAAGTTCCGCCCCGATCTGGTAATCGGTTTCCGCGCTGTTCCGGTAAGCCATGACCGAACTGCGCGCCACCACGCGTAGGCTCGAGAGCTTCGACAGATCGGTGATCAGATCTTCCGTAATCCCATCGGTAAAGTAATCCTGTTCGGGATCACGGGTGAGGTTATCGAACGGCAGTACGGCGACCGCATGACGCTCCGCATGCTCTGTCAGCGGCTCCACCGGGTCGCGTGCAAACCACTTCGTCGCAAACCATCCCACCACCAGCAGTACCGCCAATGCCACTGCAATGGCCTTCTTCCACGCTCCCGAAGACGCAGCCCCGGTCGCAACGGTCACCTGATCGGCAGGAGCCGAAAGCTGTGGCGTAACGGCAGCGGGCGTCGTCGGACAGGACGCGTCTTCGACTGGCGCGACCGCCGCGATGAGGCGATAGCCGGACTTGGCAATGGTTTCTATGTGTGCCGGATTGCGCGCGTCATCGCCCAACGCCTTGCGTAGTTTGATCAGCGTGTTGTTGACCGCGTCGTCGGTGACGAGCATCCGTGGCCAGACGTTGTCTTCAAGCTCGCGGCGCGTGACCACCTGACCCTTGTGCTCGGCAAGCAGCAGGAGCACACGCATCACCTTGGGCTCAAGCCGGACCTCTCTGTCTCCCTGCTTTATCCGGTTGGCGGCCGGATCGACGATCCATGCGCCCAGCCGAAACGGCCTGTCAGCTGCCGGTCGCTCCTCCGGCCCACCGGCGGTCTGTCTGCTGTCCGTCTCCACCCGGCCATCGCTCCTTCGTCATACGCCAGACAGCTTAGTCCCGAAAATGACACTCGGACATCGATTGTTGACGCTCCGCAGCCCGCCGCCGAATCAACCCACGCGGGAACGTCACCTTGTGCACATGGGCCAGGAGTGACCGATGACCAGAGGAGCACAGACCAGGCACGGCAATCGCCGTTCGAAAGGACAACCGTATCGCAGGGTATGCACTCCAAACCTTCGGAACCACTCACGCAGACTCCCACCTGATTGATTCATAAACGTTTAGTTGGGGTCGCCTTTCGGTTTGCTTTCCGTCGCTTTTCGGTGGGGCCGGGTGCTCATGGCGCCACTAGAGTTCCCCTCAACAGCCGCCACATGTCGAGTCGACCACCGGGCAATCCCTGATGGCAGGGCCGGTCAAGGGAGGACCGATCGACAGACCGGCTGGAGAACAAAACCGTTCCCATCCAGGGACACAATGAGGAGAGCAACATGCAACACAACGCACTTACGACGATCGTTTTCAGCGCCATCTCACTGGTCACGACCCAGGCCTGGTCGGCAAACGCTGCAGAGCCCGGCATGACGCTGACGCCGGATCAGCTGAAATGGGAACCCAATCCGCGCGTCCCCGGCCTTGGCGTGGCGAGAATCATCAGCAAAGGCACCGAGGCCGGGCCCTATGTCTACCGGGTCAAATTTCCCAAGGGGCGCGTTGTACAGGCGCACACCCATCCTGATGATCGCACCTATACCGTGCTCGAAGGCACCTGGTACATCGGATGGGGTGAGAAGTTCGATGACCTCAAGCTGATCGCCCTGACACCCGGCAGCTTCTACACTGAGCCGGCAGGCGTAGCCCATTTCGTCGCCACACCTGATGGTGAGGCGATCGTACAGGTCACCGGCACCGGTCCTACCAAGGCGGATTTCGTGGACCCGGCCCACGCGCCCAAGAAGAACTGAGCGCCCCGCCGCAATGGCCCGGCGCGGCGGTAAACCCGCCGTGCCGTCACGGAATGCCGAACCGGTAACGTGTACAAACGCAACGGGAACGTGCACATTTGCCATCGAGCAGGACCCCCACACCCGGTATCGAACGCCGGCATCACAGGGTCTATTCCTCAATGCAGTAATACGGAGACTGACGTTGAAGCTGTTCCCGCCCGCCAGACACCTGGCCGTGCTCGCCCTTTCGGGCGTGACGTTTCCTGTATCCGCCGCCGATGTCCTGAGCGAACGGAACATCGGGATGGAGCTGGCGCGCGACATCGCCACTGAGGCTGTGCTCGCATGTCGCCAGGACGGTTACCAGGTGAGTGCCGTCGTGGTCGATCGCCACGGCCTGACGCGCGTGGCCCTGCGCGACGATGGCGCAGCGCGCTTCACCCTGGAGATCGCGGAACGCAAGGCCAATATGACGGTGATGGCCTGGACCGACAGCGGTCAGTTCAGGCAATCGCGCGCCGACATACGTCCGGAACTCAACCACATCGATGGCCTCATCGTCATGGACGGTGGCGTCAAGATCCTCTCCGGTGGGTATAACCTGGGCGCAGTGGGTGTCAGCGGCGCGCCCGGTGGTGAAAAGGATGCCGCGTGCGCGAGGAAGGCGCTGGAAAACCTCAACGAACGGATTGAGTTCGCGATCGAGTAAGCAGGAAAATCAGCCGGCCACCATCAGACCGGTCGATTGCCCCGACCCAGATTCCAAACACAGCCCTGAACGGAAAAGGAACGAAGCGGATGAAATCAGAAGCGATTGCACCACTTGCGGGGATCACTGCGATCGTATCGCCCCTGACGACGATAGCCGCGGACAGGTCCATGGGGTTTTTCGTTTCCAGCGAAGGCATGGGTGATGGCGGCCACCCTGGAGGACTCGAGAGCGCCGACGCACACCGCCGGGCCTGAAGGGGCGTTATTGATGCTGTTTGGTTTTTTGGATCGACGTCCACTGCTGGATGAAACCTATGCCGGCTGGATGTTCGATGTCTACGCCTGGGCCCTGC
>ERZ795048.2520-NODE-2520-length-14658-cov-10.409847_pt1 | contig 14658 bp, 14 predicted proteins | sample MGYA00375132_ERZ795048 | MGnify/ENA primary metagenome ERZ795048 (study PRJEB30177, sample SAMN05720225) | activated sludge metagenome | isolation source: Anaerobic digester | place: Hong Kong | collected 2014-12-17 ...
GGGATTTCTCTTTTATTTTATCAATCCCCAAACAAGTTTACACTATCAATAAAAAAAATATATTGACACAATATATATGGACATGATAAGATATCTCTTGCTATTAGGAGGCTCTTTTTTTTTGTGAAAAAGTCTTCAATAAGATAAAGGCAGGAAGAGAAAATGAGAGACAAGATTATACTTGCGTGTACAGAGTGCAAACAGAGAAATTACTCTACAAAAAAGAACAAGAAGAATACTCCAGACAGACTTGAATTAAGTAAATATTGCAAGTTCTGCAAGAAGCATACTCTTCATAGAGAAACGAAATAATAGGGTGACGACGATGGCTGAAAAAGAAAAAAATGTAAAGAAATCGAAATTCGTAGGATTCTTCAAAGGAATCGCACAAGAGCTTAAGAAGGTTACATGGCCTACAGGCAAACAGCTTTTTAAAAGCACGGTAACGGTTTTGGTGGTATGTGCCATTGTCGCTGTTATTATCAGCTTGTTTGATTGGGGTTTATCTTCTCTGATCAAATTGCTTGTAAACGGATAAACGGGAGAATATTTCAATGGATGAGAATTTAAATACTGATGTAACCGAAAAAAGGGAAAATCAGAATCTGGCTAAATGGTATGTTGTGCATACCTATTCTGGCTATGAAAACAAGGTTAAAGCAGATCTTGAAAAAATAGTCGAGAACAGGGAAATGCAGGAATACATACAGGATATAGTCGTTCCGTTGGAAGAAGTTATTGAAGAAAAGAACGGAAAAAGAAAAATATCCTTTAAGAAGATTTTCCCCGGTTATGTTATTGTAAAAATGGTTATGAATGACCAGTCATGGTATGTAGTAAGAAATACCAGGGGTGTTACAGGATTTGTAGGTCCTACAGCAAAACCTGTTCCTCTTACTGAAGACGAAGTCATTCAGATGAGACTGGAAGGTATGGAAACTGTTATTGACTTTAATACAGGAGACAATATCAGAGTTATTGAAGGACCTTTCGAAAACTTTGTCGGAATCATTAAAGAAGTTGATAAAGACAAAAGAAAAGTTAAAGTTCATATCTCCATATTTGGCAGGGAAACACCTGTTGAACTGGATTATGATCAGATACAGATTATTCTTTAAGCTAAAAAGAAAAAACATTGGGAGGTGGATTGAATGGCAAAGAAGATTATCGGATATGTAAAACTGCAATTGCCCGCAGGAAAAGCAACGCCAGCACCGCCGGTTGGACCAGCACTAGGACAGCACGGTGTAAACATTATGGGGTTCTGTAAGGAATTCAATGAGAGAACAAGAAATGACACAGGACTGATAATACCAATAGTATTAACAGTATATGCTGACAGATCATTCTCATTTATTACTAAGACTCCTCCAGCCGCAGTATTGCTTAAAAAGGCATGTAACATTGAAAGTGGTTCAGCAACGCCTAATTCGGCTAAAGTTGCCACAGTTTCAAAGGCTGATTTGAGAAAAATCGCTGAACAGAAAATGCAAGATCTCAACGCATCAGATGTTGAATCTGCAATGAGCATGGTTGCCGGTACTGCACGCAGTATGGGAATCAAGGTTGAGGAATAATAGGAGGAAGCCATAATGAAAAGAAGTAAAAATTATAGAGCAAGTCTTGAACTATTTGACAAAGCAACCTCATATGATCCTTCAGAAGCTGTAAAACTGGTTAAGTCAACTGCAAAAGCAAAATTTGACGAAACAATTGAGCTGCACATAAAGTTAGGTGTTGACTCAAGACATGCTGAACAGCAGGTCAGAGGAGCAGTTGTTTTACCACATGGCACAGGAAAAAATGTCAGAGTTTTGGTATTTGCTAAAGGTGCAAATGCTGATGCAGCTGAAAAAGCCGGAGCTGATTATGTAGGTGCTGATGAGTTAGCAGATAAAATCAAGAATGAAAACTGGTTTGAATTTGATGTAGCTATAGCAAGTCCTGACATGATGGGTGTAGTTGGTAAAATAGGTCGTATTTTAGGACCTAAGGGACTTATGCCTAACCCAAAAGCTGGAACAGTTACACCTGATGTAGCAAAAGCTGTAACTGAAGCTAAAGCAGGTAAAATTGAGTACAGACTGGATAAAACTAATATTATCCATTGTCCTATTGGGAAAGCTTCATTTGACGAAGAAAAGCTTTTAGAAAATTACAAGACATTAATGAATGCAGTAATAAAAGCAAAACCTGCTGCATCAAAAGGTCAGTATTTGAAGAATGTAACATTAGCTTCCACTATGGGGCCTGGTATAAGAGTAAATACTCAAAAAGCTCTTGACTAGTTAAGACTTATAGATTAATATCTAATAGATATTATTAGATAATATCATAAGAAAAGTAAATAAAGTAAATCTGCCGCAGACAGCAGGTGCTGGTAAAGCGTAAGTCCTGCCGAGGAAGATACAAGTAATTGATTAAATTCAAATCCTCGTATGTTTGCAGCTTGCGAGGATTTTTTATAAGGAGGTAACGAAAAAATGGCTAGTGAAAAGATATTAGAAGTTAAAAAGCAACAAATGGCTGAACTAAGAGAAAAACTTTTAACTATGGGTTCTGTAATTTTAGCAGACTACAGAGGACTTACAGTTGCTCAGGATACAGCTATGCGTTCTGAAATGAGAAAAGCTAATATCGAGTATAAGGTCATCAAGAACAGGCTTCTCAAAAAAGCAGTTGAAGGTACAAAATACGAGGATTTAATGCCTCATTTGGAAGGACCTACATCAGTTGCTATGAGCGAAGATGAAATTTCAGCAGCAAAAATAATGTCAAAATATGCAAATATGAAAGAGTATGGCAAATTTGAGTTAAAAGCTGGTGTTATAGGTGATCAGATAGTTGATGTTAATGGTATCGAAGCATATGCTAAGATTCCTGGTAAGAATGAACTTATTGCAATGATGTTGGGTGGTATGAAAGCTCCTATCACTTCATTGGCTTTAGTTCTTAAGGCAATAATGGAAAAGAAGGAAGAACCCGCTGCATAAGCGATAAATTACACTAATTGGAGGATAAGAATCATGAGTGAAAAGATTACAAAATTAATAGAAGAAATTAAAACATTAACAGTATTAGAACTTGCTGATATGGTAAAAGCTCTCGAAGAAGAGTTTGGCGTAGTAGCAGCAGCTCCCGTAGCAGCAGCAGGTGCAGCAGCAGGTCCTGCAGCAGTAGAAGAAGCAGAAGAGCAAACAGAATTCAACGTTTTACTTAAAGAAGTAGGCGCAGAAAAAATCAAAGTTATTAAAGTTTGCAGAGAAGCAACAGGCTTAGGACTTAAAGAAGCAAAAGATCTTGTTGATAACGCTCCAAGCACAATTAAAGAAGCTATTTCAAAACAAGCTGCAGAAGAACTCGTTGCTAAATTCAAAGAAGTAGGCGCAACAGCTGAAATAAAGTAAATTAAGAAGATAAAAAAATCCGAGCGCAAAGGAACCCCTTTATATGGGGTTTCTTTTTGTCTGTTTTTGGTATAAACTTGTTTACGATATGTTATATAACGAATTATTTTTAATGAAAATAAGTATATAGATTGATATAGGATAAAATAATACTAATAGTTAAAACAGAAAGAGAAAGGTATAGACATGAAAGAATATCTAAGTGAAATGATTGACAATTTAGGAAAATTGATAGCTATAAAAAGTGTAAAAGGTGACCCGGAACCAAATGCTCCATATGGTATTGAGACTTTAAAAGCTTTGGAGTTTATGCTTGAACTTGGGAAAAAATATGGTATGAAAGCTGTAAATGTAGATGGAAGAGTTGGTTATTTAGAATATGGTGAGGGCGAAGATATGATAGGCATACTGCTGCATCTTGATGTTGTTCCTGAGCAGGATGGCTGGTTAAGTGATCCTTATACCCTTACACAAAAAGATGAGTATCTTTATGGCAGAGGTGTATCTGATGATAAAGGACCAGCAATAGCGGCATTCTATGCAGTCATAGACTTGATAAGAAAGAATGAAATTAAAGGATACAGAGTTAGATTGATATTCGGTCTTGATGAAGAATGTGGTTCTTCCTGTATGGCTCATTATGTAAAGACTCAGGAATTACCAACAATGGGGTTTGTGCCAGATGCTGATTTTCCTGTAATTTATGCTGAAAAGGGGATACTTACAGTATGTATTGAAGGAGAAGGAAGCAAGAATATACACTTAAAAGCAGGTGATAGGCCAAATGTAGTAGCAAGCAGATGTGTAGTCAGATATAAGGGAGAAGAGACAGTTTATGAAGGCATACCAGCTCATGGTGCAGCACCTTTTAATGGACTCAATGCAATAAAAGTTGCAATTGAAAACAGTACTGCGATAAAAGGACATCCAATTGTTGAATTCTTTAGAGACTGTCTTTCAGACAAGCATTTCGGTGAGGGGCTTAATATAAGCTTTAATGATGAAAGTGGTAAGTTAACTGTTAATCCTGGAATAATGTCTATAAGTAAAGACAATTCGTATTGTGTCCTTAACATAAGGTATCCAGTAACCGCTGATTATGAGGAAATTACTGAGAATATTAAGAGAGTGTGTAAGAAATACGGTCTTTATATAAGCTCAGTATCAGACCTTCCTCCGCTATATGTGCAGAAAGACTCTGTTCTTGTTTCCACATTACTTAAGGTTTATAGGGAAATGACAAATGACCTGAGAAATCCAATAGCAATAGGTGGTGGAACTTACGCAAGGACAATGCCTAATCTTGTAGCTTTTGGTATGAATATGCCAGGTGATCCTGAAAAGGCGCATCAGGCGAACGAATGCTTGAAAAAGCAGCGCCTATACGAAGGCGCCGCAATTTACAGGGAGAGTATTAAAAGATTGGGTGAAACGCTTGTCAATCAAAAATAACGTTATCTATAAGCTCTAAACTATCAAAGTTGTAAGAGTAAATTGCATTTGATGAAATGGTAAGAAGAATGTTATTTATATATAATCCTCTTTGAACATAGTTGTTCCAGTTTGTGAAGTAGTCTTGAGATAATATATCAAGAACCTCGAACTGGTTATTTTCAATGTCAATTCTACACACTACAAGCCCTTGAGCTTTCATTTCGTAATTATTACCTGCAATCTGAGCAGGGAAAGTGAATATGTTTCTTTCTCTGTTAATCATAAATGCTTTGTGATCATTATTTAAAGGAGACCATGTTCCACGACCTCCTATTACTGTCATAAACAGCTGAGTGGGGTTAGTTCTATCTGATACATCAAACATCGCAATTTTGATGCCCTGATTAAGAACACGGCCTTCTGAGGAGTCAGTATCCATTCCAAATCCAAGTATCAAAGTATCAGAATACATGTGCATGTATGTGGAATATCCAGGAATTTTTAGTTCGCCATCAACTTTAGGATTGTATGGATCACTAAGGTCCATCACAAACAGAGGGTCAACTGATACGAATGTTACCATATAACCTATATCGCCATTGAATCTGACTGAATATATCCTTTCTCCAGGGGCCATATTGGATATTGTTCCTGTCTGAATGAGTTCTGAATCGAATATATGAACATTATTTACGGATTCTCCGTCCTTGGTGGCTGTTACAGCTATTCTGAAAAACCCATTATGCTCGTCCATAGCAAACTGATTTATCGGATACCCTTCAACTTCAGCAGTTGCAACATAATTTAGAACTGCAGATTCAGCACTGAACTTATGAATAACTGAAGTTTGCTTATAATCAGAAGAGTTTTCTGCAAGAATGTTAACAGTTCTGTTATACTGATATGTTGTATATGTAACATATAAATTTTCCTGGGACATATATATTGTTTGACCACTTCCAAGGTATGTATTTAGATTAACATCTTTCGAAAGATCTGATAAATCAATTCCGCCAAGTATTAAGTATGACGAATAATCAACATCATCAAAATAGTATATTTCATTTGGTGTCTGATATGTAGTTATGCCATCTTCAATATAGCATGGAAGAAGTTCAGTATCTTTAAGGTAATAATATGATGGCGAATAGTTGCTTATAAGATACAATGATGTTCCGATTTTTCTTGATGATACATAATAACCTTTTATCATTATGTTTTTAAGCAGTGACAGATTTGTAACATCCGTTTTATCATATACATATGCTGTTGTGTATGAGCCATCATTATTGTATGAAGAACCGATAACGATTAAAAATGAATCATCAACATACAGTTCTCTTGGATGAAAATCTTCATCAAAATCAATTATCTGATTTACCAAATTTAATTGCCCATCATTGTCAACAGATACTATATGAACTTTGCCAAAATCATTTATCTGATAGATATATAATCCATCTGTTTTAACAGTATCAGCTTCATCAACACCTGATACCTGAGTGTTTGTTTGTGAGTAATCAGAACTACCTTGAGCTGATTCAACTGAAGATTCAGCATCTTCAGAATTCTTATACATCGTTGGAGCTGTGATTCCTCTGAACCACCTTGATACTAGATTATCCTTATTTGCTTCAAGAAGTGTTTTCAATTGTGACATGCTGGCTATCTGCTTCAGATTTTGGGTAGTACTGGTGGGTGTAGGCTGTTCTGTATGTATTACAGAATTACAGCCTGTTAATAACAATATTAGTATGACTAGAAGTGATATTATCTTTTTCATTTTATTTGCCTTCCTTTTTTCCGATTACAATTTTTAGACGAGCGTCATAATCAAAAGTTCCTTAGGCATGTTTCAAAGGATTATTGTATAATTAAGATAATTGAAAATTTAGCAGTTCGTATTCAGTAGAAGAGTAATAAATTGGTAATTAGAAGAAGGGTAATAGATATGAAAACAAAATTAAATTTAAACATAGAGATTTTATTGAATAATCTTAATAAAAACAACATGCTTTCTGTTTTTGTTGAAGATAGAGAGCATGCAAGACTTGAAGTAGAAAGATTGATTAAAAAAGGTTCATCTATAGCTTTTGGAGGATCTGTAACTTTGAATCAATGCGAAATTACACAGATGATAGAAAAAGGAGATTATGTAATTTGTGATCGGTCAGATAAAGCAGCATTTTTTAATTCTGATTATATGCTGACTAGTGTTAATGCAATAACACAGGATGGTATTCTTTACAATGTTGACGGAGCAAGTAATAGGATAGCCGGAATCTGTTATGGTCCAAAAAAAGTAGTTGTCGTTGCGGGTATAAATAAATTGGTAAAAGATATTGATCACGCAGTGTTAAGGGTAAAGCATATAAGTGCTCCAAAGAACTGTGTAAGATTAAATAGAAATACTCCATGCGCACGTACTGGAAAATGCATTTCAGATGATATAAATAAAGGGTGCGACAGTGTTGACAGGATTTGCTGTAATTATCTTATAAGTGCAAAGCAGAGAGAAAAGGACAGAATTTCAGTTATCATAGTAAATGAAGAATTAGGTTTTTAATATATGTGGAAAAACGCCTTAAATAAGCTTGTTAGCGATTTAAAAAAAGTATGGATACCTATAACTGCATGTATATTGTATGTAGTTATAATGACTATTCTTGTAGGTGAGGTTTGTCCATCAAAATTAATATTTGGTATTCCATGTGCAGGTTGTGGAATGGTTAGGGCATTTATTTTATTTATAACTTTTCAGTTTAGAGAAGCATTTGCAATGAATCCAGGAATTTTTATAGTTGCAGCAGCTTTTTTAATATTTGTAATACTTAGATATTTTACTCATGTGGACATTAAATGGATTAAGATACTTTTAATTATAACTTTGTTATCTCTAATTATAATATTTGTTATAAGGTTAATTACATCTTTTGGTACAGAACCGCTGGTAATATACGATAAAGCTTTTATATTTTGGATAATGAAGCAGTTTTCTTGACAATACATAGATTGATAATATAATTTAGATAAATGGGGGATATAATTATGACAGAAATAAATGATAATGTAACAAATGAAAAGCAGGAAATTCCGGTCAATACAGAAAAAACCTATATAGTAAACGAAAATCCTGCTGAAAACCAACAGCAGCCACATATTACTAACCAATATGTACCTAAGCCTGATGTATCGCCGACAGTTTCAATACTCGACTGGATATTAACCATTATTGTGATGGCAATACCATGTGTTAACGTTATCATGCTTTTTGTTTATGCTTTTAGTGGCGATAAAGAAAGTAAGAAGAATTATTTTAAAGCACGCTTGATTCTTGTAGCTGCTTCAATAATAGCTACAATTATTTTCTTTGTAGTTATGTTTGCAATCTTAGGACCAAGAATTCCTGAGTTTATAGAGGAGTTTGAAAACCTTAGAAGGAATTATGGATTTTAATAAATATTTATTAATTCACGATATTAAAAATGTTAGAAAAATACTCAATGAAAAAAACCTATTGACTACTAACTAAAATTAATCTAACTTTACGATATAGATGAAAATATAATATTTAAAAATGGTAAAAAAAGAACCCGGAAATTTCCGGGTTCTTTAAACTTAACTAAATTAGTTCAGACTTCCCCAAAGCTCATTATAGTTCTGAGTTGAAGCTTTACCAAGTTTTGAGTTCATGAAATCTAATGTAACCTGAGGATTAAATGCCATTACAACCTCAAGATATGCTTTAAGAGCAACATTAGGTTCAACACCATCAACCATTACACTTGAAACGTATTTCATACCAGCGCCTGCCCATTCAGAAATAACCATTGTATACTCTTCATTTGTTGGCTGCTCGTAATCTCCAGTAAGAACATAAAGTCTTCCGTCATTGTATTCGTTGAATACTTCATATCTTCTTTCAAGATCTGCTGCACTCTTTGTTATCTGGTCTGAATCCCATTGTGCATTACCTGAATTATAGGCTGATTTATAACCATATGTACCTATATCCAAAGCATAACCAGGATGTCCGCCGATTATAGCAGGTGTTCCTGTGCTCTTTACAGCGTTTTGGTCGTCAGCTTGATAATGAAGTTGATATACAGTTTTTCCATCAAGGAAGAATCCTGTTTTCGCATCAATAGATTCCTGATTGATACCATACCTGAATGTGAAGAAATCTTCAGCTGTTCCATAACAGAGTGTTATGAACCAGTTTACTACTTCTTTAGGTTGTTCGGTATTTGCCATAAGAACATATGGAGCTCCGATATCAGTTTTCCAACAATTTATTTTCTGTGTTACATTACCTGTTAATGCACCGACAGCTACCATATATGCTTGAGATCCTACTGTCTGTTTAACAGAATTTTCCCATGAAATTAACCAAGTATCCCAATAGAAGCAGGATCCTGCTTGGCCGTTTGATATAAGATTTCTAACATTTGTTGAGCTCATTGAGAACAATTCTGGATGAACAAGGCCCTCAGAATAGCATTTTCTTAAGAAAAGAGCACAATCTGCCATTACAGGTTTGATAACTGAATCTTCCCAGATATCATCTCTTGGATTCCATACTGGAACAAGGTCAGCTTCCCAGTTAGGAGTACATCCATATGCTTTGAATATGTCCTGCATAAGCCAGATATTTCTTGAAGCGAATCCCCAAGTATCATTTACTGTATTTCCATCAGGATCATTATATGTGAATGCTTTGGAAACTTCATAGAACTGTTCAATTGTTTCAGGTTTAGCCATTGATACAGCGTCAAGCCAGTCGCCTCTCATTGTTCTTGAGAACCATGAAGGTATTCCGTCTCCTCCAAATGCGAGTCCATAAACGGTTCCATCATATGAGAAGGTTTCTTTCCAATTCTCAGGTATAATATTAACCCAAGTCTCATTATCTGCAAGATACTGATCAATTGCTAATACTACTCCCTCTTGATACCATCTAATTCCATCAGTACCTGAGAACAGTCTTACCATACCGGTAAGATCACCTGATACAGCCTGTAGGTTGATAGTTTCAATGTAGGTATCTCTAGCTGGTGTATTCAAATTAAACTGTATTCCATAATGTCTTGAAATAAAGTTCTTGAATGCAAGCTTTTGAGAAGAATTCTCAGTAGCATCACCATAATAGTACAAAGTAGTGATATCTAACTGTTTTGGTTTTTCTACTACTTCAGGTTCAGTTGAAGTTTCAGTAGGTGTTTCTGTTGCTGTTTCTGTTGCTGACTCAGTAGGTGTTTCTGTTGCTGTTTCTGTTGGCTTATTATCACAAGCCGTGAAAATGAAAGAACACACCAATATGAGGCATAGCACCAGGCTAAGCAGTTTCATTTTTTTCATTATTCTTCCTCCTTTGAATAATATTCAAAATCCATACCTAAATTATACACTAACATTTTTATAAGTAAAGTAACTAATTAAACATTTTATAAAAATATATATTATTATATCCTTTTCTTGTAAATATTCATTAAATATGCATTAAAATTCAAAACTATCAAAACATGTGCAATTGGCATATAATATAAAATATTAGTATAAATTAGACAATAATACGCAAATATAACAAATAATGTATGTATTTTAGAATGTCAATTAATGTATCGATTTATTTTATTTAGGAGTTAGATTAAATAGAAATTCGTTCATAGCTTTACCATTTATATATAAATAAATACAGCATTTCTTGACATTGAATACTTTATGCAATAAAATCGTTGAAAGAATATTTTGTAAACGGAGATGATAGTTATGGAATACAATCCAAAGGAAATTGAATCTAAATGGCAGAAGAAATGGGACGAGTTGAAATGTTTTAAAGCAAAAGACGATTTATCGCTACCAAAGTATTATGCACTAGTTGAGTTTCCTTATCCCTCAGGTGAAGGTTTACATGTAGGACATCCAAGGCCATATACAGCATTGGATATCGTTGCTAGAAAAAGAAGGCTTCAGGGATATAATGTGTTGTTTCCAATGGGGTGGGATGCGTTTGGACTTCCAACTGAAAATTATGCAATGAAAAATAAGATGCATCCAGCAGCAGTAACAAAAAAGAATATTGCTAGATTCAAATCTCAGCTTAAATCAATAGGTTATTCATTTGACTGGGACAGAGAGATTAACACAACTGACCCAAATTATTATAAATGGACTCAGTGGATTTTTCTGCAGTTATTTAACCATGGTTTAGCATATAAAAAGAATATGAGCATAAATTACTGCACATCCTGCAAAGTAGGACTGGCTAATGAAGAGGTTGTAGATGGAAAATGCGAAAGATGCGGTGCTGAAGTAATAAAGAAGATGAAAAATCAGTGGATGCTGAAAATAACAGAGTATGCTGATAAGCTTATTGAAGGGTTATCTGAAGTCGACTACTTGGAAAGCATAAAATCACAACAGATTAACTGGATTGGCAAATCGACAGGAGCTGAAGTGGATTTCATGCTTACTGGAATTGAAGAACCTCTTACAGTATATACTACAAGGCCTGATACTTTGTATGGAGCTACATACATGGTTATTTCACCTGAGCATCCATATATTGAAAAGTACAAGTCATTAATAACAAATCTTGATGAAATTAAGCAATATCAGATAGAGAGCTCAAAAAAAAGTGATTTTGAACGTGCTGAAATCGCAAAAGATAAGACAGGCGTAGAAATAAAAGGAATCAGAGCTATAAATCCGCTGACAGATAAAGAGATACCTGTTTGGATTTCTGATTATGTTTTAATGTCATATGGAACCGGAGCTATTATGGCTGTACCTGGACATGACCAAAGAGACTATGAATTTGCTAAAAAATTCAACCTTCCTATAATCGAGGTAGTTGAGGGAGGCGATTTAGAAAAAGAAGCCTTTACTGATATTGAAAAAGGAATTATGGTTAATTCTGGAATAATTAACGGCTTGGAAGTTAAAGATGCAAAAAAGAAGATAACTGAATACATAGAATCAAAAGGAATAGGTAAGACAAAAGATAATTTCAAACTTCGTGACTGGGTATTTTCCAGACAAAGGTACTGGGGAGAGCCCATACCTTTAGTTTATTGTGAAAAATGCGGATGGGTACCTCTAGATGAGTCAGAATTACCGTTATTGCTTCCTGATCTTGATTCATACGAACCTGCAGAAGATGGTGAATCACCGCTTTCAAAAATGACTGACTGGGTAAATACTACATGCCCAAAATGTCATTCAAGTGCAAAGAGAGAGACAGATACAATGCCTAACTGGGCAGGTTCATCATGGTATTTCTTAAGATATCTTGATCCTAATAATGATATTTGTTTTGCTGATAAAGAAAAGATTAATTACTGGATGCCAGTTGACTGGTACAATGGTGGAATGGAGCATGTAACCTTGCATCTTCTTTATTCAAGATTCTGGCACAAATTCCTTTATGATATAGGTTATGTAAATACTCCTGAACCATACAGCAAAAGAACAGCTCATGGGATGATTCTTGGCGAAAACAATGAAAAAATGAGTAAGTCAAGAGGAAACGTCGTGAATCCTGATAAAGTAATAGATAATTACGGAGCAGATACATTGCGTATGTATGAAATGTTTATAGGGGATTTTGAAAAAAGTGCTCCATGGTCAGAAAACGGTGTAAAAGGATGTAGAAGATTTATCGACAGGGCATACAAAATGATGGACTTTATGAATGATTCTGATGACTATTCAAAAGACCTTTTAACGATTATGCATAAAACAATAAAGAAAGTAACAAATGATTTTGAAACCTTGAAGTTCAATACTGCAATTGCACAGCTTATGGCTTTTTCAAATGCTGTTTATCTAAAGGGAAGCATAACTAAAAAGGAAATGCAGTCATTTTTGATACTTCTAAATCCCGTTTCACCTCATATAACTGAAGAGATGTGGACACTATGCGGATTTGACGGATATATTCATGAAAAGTCCTGGCCAGAATATGATGAAGATAAGACTATTGATGATGAAATTGAAATTGTTGTGCAGGTAAACGGAAAAATAAAAGCAAAAATAATGATTTCATCAGATATGTCCAAGCAGGAAATGGAATCGTTAGTAGAAACTGAAGATGCGATAATTGAGGTATTAGAAGGTAAAAAGCCAAAGAAAATTATTGCAGTACCTAAGAGACTTATAAACATTGTAATATAGTGAACAAGATGGATTTATATGATATAGCTGTTATTGGAGCCGGACCTTGCGGAAGTGTTTTATCTATGCTTTTGGCAAAACAGGGCTACAAAATAGCTGTAATTGATAAGAGAAACCTTGATTGTCTCCCTCCGACAAGAAGTAAAGCTTGCGGAGGGCTTTTATCACCTGATGCACAAAGAGTATTAGCATCTTTAGAGCTGAATCTGCCTAATAATGTGCTGGTTGACCCACAGCTTTTCTCAGTTGTTACAATTGATCTTGAAACTGGTCTGCAAAGACATTATCAGAGATTTTATCTAAATATGGATAGGGAGAAGTTTGACCGGTATCTTGTTTCCCTTATTCCTGATAATGTTGTAAGACTTTTTTCAACAATAGTTAAAGATATTTCATATGATAGCAGCGGTTATCAGATATTTATGGACGACAACAAATCACTAAAAACCAAAATAATCATAGGATGTGATGGTGCAGGATCAATAGTAAGAAAAAAGATGTTTAATGATTTAAAAATGAATGTTAAAAACTATTATGCGATTCAACATGTATATGAATACTCTAAATACAATTCAAACTATTATGCGATTTTTGATAAGAATCTTACTGATTATTCCGGTTGGGCATTTCCTAAGAATGGAACATTTAGTATTGGAATGGCATTTAAACAGGAATCAGAAGGAAATAGTTTTTTTGATATACTAATAGAAAAACTTGAAAAGAAGGGAATGAAACTTGGTAAACTTATTAAAAAAGAGGGAGCCTTATTGCTAAGGCCGTGCGGAATTCCAAAAGTGTATGCAAAAAAAGATAATACTGCTTTTTTAGCAGGTGAAGCAGCAGGATATATTTCACCAAGTTCCGCAGAAGGGTTCAGTTTTGCTTTTAATAGCGCATGTGCATTAGCTGAAGCTTTCAAAAAAGGTGGGAACATAAGTAAGAATTATTGTAAATTAACATTAAAAATGAGAATTAAGCTGATTTTAAAGATAATAAAAGCAAGATTAATGTATAATCAGTATGTAAGAAAAATTATTATGGCACTAAAGATTAATGCTATAAGATAAGAAGAGGATTTTATGGGTTTAGAAAAAATAAAGTGTTTTGTACTAGATATGGATGGAACTATTTATCTTGGAAATAGTCTTTTTCCTTACACCAAGCATTTTTTGGAAGTTGCAGAAAAATGCGGTATTGATATTTGGTACTATACTAATAATTCATCTAAGAATGCAAAATTTTATGTAGAAAAATTAAAAAGAATGAGCATTGATTGTGAAAGTCATAAAATGCTCATATCTAACCAGGTTATTATCCAATATATATTAAAAAATCATAGAAACTGTAAAGTTTATGTTGTTGGTACAGAATATCTAGTAAATGATTTTGTAGATGCAGGAATCAATGTAACCGACAAAAACTGTGATATGGTAGTTATGGGATTTGATACTACTTTGACTTATGAAAAGCTTGTAAAAGCATGTGATTTTGTCAGAAACGGAGCCACTTTATATGGTGTGAATATGGATTATAACTGTCCTACCGAAACAGGATTCATTCCCGATTGCGGTTCAATATGCAAACTTGTGCTTGCTTCAACAGGAGTACAAGCAGAATTCTTTGGAAAACCATCACATCATAC
>ERZ795048.2521-NODE-2521-length-14655-cov-5.141849_pt1 | contig 14655 bp, 13 predicted proteins | sample MGYA00375132_ERZ795048 | MGnify/ENA primary metagenome ERZ795048 (study PRJEB30177, sample SAMN05720225) | activated sludge metagenome | isolation source: Anaerobic digester | place: Hong Kong | collected 2014-12-17 ...
TTCCATTTTTCAAGGACATTCATTCGAAATATCACGAGCGATTACAAAACGTAGTGAACATGATACTGGATTACGATTTGCCGTCGATAACACCTGTCGATTATGCGCATGTGCTGAAGATGAAGATGTTGCTAAAAATAATCAGCGAACAAGTGCCTTATACGCCAAATATAAGCAAGTTGGCATCGCAAACCGAAATTGACAGGAAAACGGTTTTAAAATACCTCGATTTATTGTTCCGCGGAGGTTTAATTCATTTATTGAACACTCCCGATACCAGCGATTCGTTGTTTACCAAACCCGATAAGATTTATTTGGGCAACCCAAATTTTATGTTTTCGCTTTGCGAAGAAAAGCCAAATACAGGCACCTTGCGCGAAACGTTTTTTTGTCAACAATTGTCGGTAAAACACAAGGTACACATGAGCCCAAAGTCCGATTTTTTGATCGACAAACGCTATACTTTCGAAATTGGTGGAAAAGCCAAAACTTCGAAACAAATTGAAGGCATTACCAACAGCTACATTGCTGCCGATGGCATAGAATACGGATTTACCAACCGAATTCCGCTATGGCTGTTTGGGTTTTTGTATTGATAAAGTACTGTCGAATCATTTTAAATATTTGAATTAGTGACCTCGATAATAGAAACTTAGTTCAATTATGTGTAGTTAATTACAATTCAAGTATTCAATAAAATACTTGAGTGTTTAAGTCGTTTTTCTATATTTTTCTTTTCAATCAATTATTGATGTATGGAAGGACGCGAATTTAAAGATGCCATGTACGATGGGCTGGCTAAAATGTTAAAAGCCCTATCGAATCCTGCACGGCTCGAAATTATTGAAATGCTTTCGCAGTGCGAAAAGAGTGTGGAAGGCATTGTTCAAAGTACCAACCTTAGCGTAGCCAATGCCTCGCAGCACTTGCAGGTATTGAAAAACAACAACATTGTAAAGTCGCGCAAAGAAAAGCAGTATGTTTTTTATTCTTTGGTCAACGATGATTTTCTGGCACTTTATCAGCACATTATTAAATATGCTGTGGGCGAAATTGCCGAATTGGAAAGAATTTTGAATCGTCAACGTGAGGACAACAAAGCATTGAATGCAGTGAGCCTCGATGAGTTGAACACCATGATTAATGATGATCATGTGTTGCTGCTTGATGTGCGTCCAAAAATTGAATATGAATTCGGGCACATTACCGGGGCAGTTTCCATCCCCATGAACGAGCTGATGGCCCACCTACGTGATTTTTCAAAAGACAAAGAAATCATTGCCTATTGCCGCGGTCCTTTCTGCGTTTTGGCCGACGAGGCCGTGAAAGTGCTTAGCGAAAAAGGCTACAAGGTTAGAAGGCTGGATGAAGGTTATCCCGAGTGGAAAATGAAGCAATTAGCAGTATGAGCAAGCCTATTTACCTCGATTACAATGCAACAACACCAATTGCTCCGGAGGTTGTAGCCGAGATGCAGCCCTGGTTCGATACTAATTTTGGCAACCCCTCAAGTGCTTATGCCATTGGCCGATCCAGCAAAGAAGCCATTGATAAAGCACGTAAACAGGTCGCGAGTTTGATCAATGCCGAGCCCGAAGAAATAATATTTACCAGTTGTGCTACCGAAGCAAATAATCTGGCCATTCATGGTTTTGTACTTGCCAATAATGATAGAGGAAAGCATATCATTACTTCTGCTGTCGAACATCCGGCGGTGCTTGAAGTGTGCAAATACCTGACTAACCTGGGTTATGAAATTACTTACCTTCAGGTTGATGCTTTTGGCAGGGTTAATCCGGCCGATGTTGAAAAAGCCATTCGACCCGACACGTCACTCATTACCATCATGCACGCCAACAATGAAGTGGGAACCATTCAACCCATTAGCGAAATAGCCACCATTGCTAAGAAAAACCATGTTGCTTTTCACACCGATGCAGCACAATCTTTAGGTAAAATCGAAGTGGATGTACAGCAACTTGGTGTTGATTTGCTCACCATTGCCGGGCACAAATTGTATGCGCCCAAAGGCATTGGCGCCTTGTATATCCGGCAGGGTATTAAAATTGAAAATTTAATACATGGAGCAAGCCAGGAAAAGGGAATACGTCCGGGAACCGAAAATGTGCCCTACATTGTTGGGCTGGGAAAAGCATGTGAGTTGGCACAACAAAACTTTTCAGAAAACAGTATGCACCTTTCAACCCTCCGTGATAAACTACTAAGTGGATTGCAGAAAAAACTAGGAGCGACTGTTAAAATCAATGCCGACCTAAGCTCTTGTTTGCCCAACACCCTAAGTGTGGCTTTTGAAAAAGTTGAGGCACATACCCTGGCTTCAATCATTGAAAAAGAAGTTTACATTTCAACCGGTTCAGCTTGTCATGCTAATTCCATTGAAATATCATCGGTGTTGAAAGCCATGAACATCGATCGGTTGACAGCAGCAAGCACTGTTCGCATCTCGGTGGGTAAACCAACTACCGAGGAGGAAATCGACCGGGCAATTGCAATTATTACAAATGCAGTAAACCAATTAAAGGAGTAAAATATTGTAACATTCATAAATTCAAAGTAATGGAAAAAGTATTGATCATTTTTAATCGCGAACCCTACGATGAAACCGATGTATCATGGAACGGCTTACGTTTAGCCGATACTTTAAAGAAAAAAGGGCATGACGTTCGAATTTTCCTGATGAACGATTCTGTCGATTTAGCCCGCGATGTTTGCAAACCACCGCTTGGTTACGATCAGGATTTGTCGCAAATGCTGAAAGACCTGATTGTACAAGGAGTGCCTGTAGAAGTTTGTGGAACCTGTATGGCGCGTTGTGGCATTTACAAAAACCATCCCTACTTCGATGGGGCCAACAAATCGACCATGGGCTTTTTGGCCGATTGGGTGGTGGATAGCGACAAAATACTAACATTCTAACTATGGAATACAATGTTTTCGATTCACGGGTAGCCGAGTATGAATCATGGTTTGTTGAATGGAACACAGAAGGATATGGCAAGGGTAGCTTTGTGGTAATAAAGGGCAAAAAATAATTAGAAATTAAAATTATGACTTGAGGCTAAATGAAGTAATTTCTATATAAAATCATCAAAATATTTGCAAGTTAGTAATCATTAACTAACTTTGTCGCAAATTAAATACAAAAATCATGCAAACAGCACGGCAAATCGAAATAGTAGAGACAGCCCTAAACCTGATAAACGAAAGTGGTATTCAGGGGCTTACCATTAAAAACCTGTCGAAAAAAATCGGTATTAGCGAACCGGCAATTTATCGTCATTACGAAAATAAGATAGAGATTTTAGTGGCAGTACTCGACTCGTTTGGAACTTTGCTGGCAGGTATTAAGGCCAATGTTGAAAAACACGAGGGAAGCCTTGAAAAAATCGAAGCCATGTTTACGGCATTTTTTCAAGCATTTAACGAGAATCCATCGTTGGTAGCCGTCATTTTTTCGGAAGAACTTTTTCGTAATGAGCCGCAATTGTCGCAAAAAACATCCGAAATAATTAACCGTAACATCCAATTTCTTAAAAGTGTAATCGAAAAGGGTTCACAATCGGGTGAAATCAGGAGCGATATTCCGGCTGAGCATTTGGCAATAATGGTAATGGGCACCTTGCGATTGTTTGTAAAAAAATGGCAATTGGCAGGTTTCGATTTTACGCTCAATTCCGAAGGGAAAAAATTAATTCAATCGATAGTTACTCTTCTTTCTTGAAAATAAATAAACAAAATAGTATGGAAATTAAAAAAGTTAAAGAACAGGCAATTGTAGAAACTGTACATAAAGTTGATGTACGGAAATTGTACGACAAAGAAAGTGCTCAGGTTATGCACATTACCCTGCAACCCGGCGAAACGCTCAAGCCACACATTACCCCGGTTGATGTATTTTTCTATATTTTAGAAGGTACACCCGATGTGCGTGTGGGCGACGAAACCATTACGGTTGAAACCGATAGTTTGGTTGACAGCCCGAAAGGAATTGTTCATTGCCTCTCGAACAACGCACAAACACAGGCACGCATTATGGTGGTAAAAGCACCGCGCCCAACTACACAAACAAAACTTTTGTAAGTCAGGTATAGTATTTTCAATAGGTCTTATCGTACTTAATAATATTTGTAAGTTGAATCTTTTTAAATATTTGGCTATCTAATAATTTACATCGGAGGTTAGTTAGTATTAACAAACATTTTTTGAAATTACTTTGAACAATTAAAAATTCATACAAATGAAACATCAAAAACTATATGCAGCGCTTACCATTGTAATCACGCTGGTTGTTACGGCTTTTTTTCTAAAAGAAATAAGGCACAATGCACGAATGGAAACCGACCTCGACGAGTACATGCCCAAAACACACCCTGCCTTTTTGTATAGCGACCAGGCCGAGGAGTGGTTTAACATTAAGGATGGGATTCTGATTGCCCTTGAAAATAAAAACGGGATATATAACCCGCAAACGTTACAGAAAATAAAGGATATTTCGAAGGCTTTGCAGGATATGCCACAGTTTGAGGATAATGATGTTACTTCACTTTATACGGCCGATAATATTACCGGGTCGGAGTACGGGCTCGAAGTGAATTCGTTTTACAAACGTGTGCCAAAATCGGAAGAAAAGCTGGAGGAGTTGCGTGTAAATGTGAGGGGCAATGATATGGCTTACGGCCGTGTTGTTTCGGAGGATGAAACAGTGGCACTGGTGGTTGCAGGCATGACCGACTCGTTGTTTACCGATACGTTTTATCAGGAAATACTCAGTTTTGCAAATGAATACGAAGGCGACGGTGATAAAATTTACGTGGCCGGCCGGCCTATTGTAGAAGGTACCATGGGCAAATTAGGGCCAAAGGACATGAAGAAAATGGTTCCTATTGTGATTTTGGTAATTACCCTGGTGCTTTTTTTATTATTGCGAAGTACACGGGCAACCATCACCACTCTTTTCACTGTCTTTATCAGTACCATTTGGGCATTTGGCTTAATGGCGGCCTTGGGGGTTCCGATATTTGCCGTATCGACCATGATACCTGTTATGCTTATTGCCATTGGAGTGGCATACGGTATTTATTTTTACAACCATTTGAAGCAATACTACCGCGATAAACCCGAAACAAATTCATGGAACGCGGTAAAACATGTTCTGAAAGTATTGTGGAAACCGTTGATGATGGCTGCATTCACTACCATGATTGGTTTTGTGTCGCTAATAACTTCGCAGGTATTTCCAATTAAATATTTTGGACTATTTACCGCATTCGGAATTTCGATAGCTTTTGCGCTTACCTTGATTTTTATTCCGGCAACAATTGTATTGTTTGGTTACAAAGCCCGACATGGAAAAATTAACGAAGACGATAAAGGATATACCAAAATCAATCATTTTACCGACAGAATGTTGTCGAACAAAAAAGTGATTTACATTACAGTAGCTGTGCTTATTGTGGTGTCAATTTTTGGAACGTCGAAAGTATGGATCAATTCAAGCTTCTTGTCGAATTTTGAAAAAGATAGCGAAATTGTACTAACAGACAAGTTTGTTAACAGCAAATTTGGCGGTACTTCTACACTGAATGTGGTACTCGAAAGTGAAGAGTCGGGCGTGTTTAAACAGCCTAAAACACTTGAGCTAATTGATAAAATGCAAGCCGAAACGGTACAGTTGGCAAAGGTGGGCAACTCTTTTTCGCTAGCCGATTACCTCAAGCGTATGAATAAGGTAATGAATGCCGATGATGATGCATATTACCGGATTCCTGAATCGAACGAGATGGTAGCGCAATACTTGTTGTTGTACGAAATGTCGGGCGACCCCGAAAACCTCGCAAAGGTTGTGAACTACGACTACAACCGCACCAACATTACTTTTCAGCTCAAAGGTGACGATTCGAGAACCATTAACGAGGCCTTGACAGTTATACAAAAGTACGAAGATCAATTTTCGGAGCAGGGTATTGAAATGAATTACGCCGGTTCGGGTTATAAAGCGCTGGTATTTACCGGACTGATTCTCGACGGACAAATCAAAAGTATTATACTCTCGTTGCTTATAGTTTTGGCTTTGCTTAGTGTTATGTTCCGAAGTTTTAAAGCCGGGTTAATAGGTTCGTTGCCAATTATCATCACCGCGCTAATCAGTTTTGGAGTCATGGGCTTGTTCAATATACCACTGAGTACTACAACCGCTCTGCTCTCGAGTATTGCTATAGGTATTGGTATCGACTACGCCATTCACTTTATGCAACATTACCGAACCAACATTGCCAATATGGAACACCGGCACGATGCCATTCACTTTACCATGAAACAAACCGGAAAAGCTATTCTTTACAATGCAATAGTAGTGATAGCCGGATTTATGGTGTTGTTATTCTCGGTATTCCCACCCAACCGTACGCTGGGTGCACTGGTATCGCTTAACATGTTCACCAGTTTGGCCGGTACCCTTACCGTGATGATGATACTGGTATATGGCGCAAAATTATTTATGAAGAAAAAGTTGAAAAAATAATTCATTCAAAAAGGAAAAATAAAATGAAACGAGTAATTACAATTTTAGCAGTATTGCTTATTGCGAGCCAAGGGTTTGCGCAATTGAGCGGTGACGAAATAATGAACAAAGTGTATAACCTGCCTACAGGCAACGATCAGCAGGGACAGCTTACCATGACCTTGATTAATAAAAGTGGCGAGCAACGTGTGCGCAAGCTTCAACAGTACATTAAACTGTACAATGGTGACGAAAAGAAAGTGATGTTCTTTTTGGCGCCTGCCGATGTACGAGGCACTTCGTTTATGAACTGGAGTTATGCCGATGGACGCGATGACGACCAGTGGATTTATCTGCCTGCGTTAAAGCGTACAAAACGCATTTCGAGCGACAGCAAAAGCGAATCGTTTATGGGGTCCGATTTCACCTACGACGACCTGGGCGACCGACATCCATCGGAAGATACCCACAAACTTTTGCGCGAAGAAACCATCGACGGAAAAGCATGCTACGTGGTTGAAAGCACTCCTAAGGATGATACTTATGCCTATTCAAAAATTATTTCGTGGATTATAAAGGATAATTTCATGGGAGCAAAGCGTGAGTTTTATGACGAAGATGGCGACTTGCTGAAAACATTGACCGTAATTAAATACGACAAAATTGACGGGTTCTGGACCATTCTGCAAACCGAAATGAAGAATGTTCAAAAGAACCATAAAACCGAAATGAAATTCGAAAATATTCAATTTAACCAAGGAATCTCCGACAATAAGTTCACCGAACGTGGAATGACACTTGGCTCATAGCGTATTATTTAAATATTTTAAAAGCAGATTGTTATGAATTTAAACAATTATTTGGCAATTATATTGATTCTGTTCTTTTCAGGCAGTGTTGGAGCACAAGGCTTTGTAAATACCGATATAACCGGATATGCCCGTAATTATACCGGTGTATTGCTCAACAATGAAAACAATTTTTCAATAATTCAGAATACTTTAAATTTAAATTTTGAGAAAAGCACTGAACGTGGTGGCTTTAAGGTGAATCCTTATCTAAATCATTATTTCGACCGAGAACTGGAAATCGGGCTTCGCGAAGCTTACCTCGATCTTTACTTTAAGAATTTTGATATAAGGGTTGGTAAACAGCAGGTAATATGGGGAAAAGCCGAGGGCGTTTTTATTACCGATGTGGTATCGCCCAAAGACTTACGCGAATTTCTTTTGCCCGATTTTGATGAAATACGAACAGGTATAACCGCAGTAAAACTGAATTATTTTTCAGGTGCACACAGTATCGAAGCCGTATGGACTCCGGTTTTTACACCCACTCAAATGCCCGAGCAAGGTTCGATATGGGCGCCTAAAATGCCATTTCCTATGCAACCTGTATGGGATTATTCGACTTCAGAAGTCAAACCATCGCTCGAAAACAGCGAAGTATATCTGCGTTACTCAATGATGGGCAGTGCTTTTGATTTTGAATTGGTGGGCGGGCACTTTTTTTACGACGACCCATCGATGTTTGTAACCCGACAAATGGATATGCAAACGCAGCAGCTCACCGGGCTTACGGTAAGGCCCGAATATCAGCGGGTAAGCATGGGCGGTGGTAGTTTTAGCTTACCTTTGGGTGGTTTGGTTTTACGTGGCGAAGGTGCATACTATACTGGACGCCATTTTCAAACTGCCAACCCAATGGCGACAGGCTCAAAGGTTCAGAAAGACAACTTGCACTACATGGCCGGTCTCGATTACATTCTTGGAGGAGTGCGCCTGAGTGCTCAGTTTATACAAGAATACATTCTCGATTACGACGATGCAATAAACAATAATGAGTTTGAAAACACGATGACATTTTTGGCAAAGAAAGATTTTTTACGCGAAAAACTTTGGCTTGAGTTGTTTGCCTACATTGGGCTAAATAACGGTGATGCGCTTATTCGCCCCAAAGCAAGCTACTCGTTAGCTGATGGCTTTGAATTGATTGCAGGCGCTAACTTGTTTGTTGGCAACGAAGGTCGCTTTGGCCAGTACGATAATAATGATATGCTGTATATGAAATTGAAATACAACTTCTAGAAGAATGTTAAAATTGTATAACGTATGTCAAAATCAACAACAAAACCTGTACTTGCCATGTTTTTAAAGCAAATTGTTTTTTTAATTTAAACAGAAAATAAGCATAGATTTATAAACATTTTAAATTTTTCAATTATTGGTGAATGGACAGATAAAGCTAAGGCAGTTTTTGATTTTGTAGGAACACTTTCAAAGGAGTATCCCGGAATTGCACAGGGATTTGGCACGATGCATCAAGCGGCTGGGGAAAAAGGCGCACTTGACCCTAAACAGAAAGAATTGATTGCCCTTGGAATTGCAATTACTATTCGCTGTGAGGGTTGCATTGCTTGCCATGTGAAAGATGCATTAGAAAATGGAGCTACTCAGCAGGAAATTGTCGAAACTATTGGCGTTGCTGTTGTTATGGGCGGTGGACCAAGTGTGGTTTATGGCGATAAAGCTTACAAAGCAATGAAAGAAATGATGTAATTGTTTAATCAATTCAATACAAAGCTGTCTGTAAAGGCAGCTTTTTTTATGCCGATTATCCTTATTGGGAATTATAAAACATAAACCATTAATTTCCAAAAACTTGTGTCTTATGTGTCTTGCATGCGTTTGAGAGGCATAAACCTGGCATTCCTAATCAACTTCAATGTAGTACTGATTAAAGATGTTATTTACCACAAAATACTTAGTAATATAGAAGGTTAATCACCTGTAAATTAATGATATAGTTTTGCTTCGTTTATTTCTTTATCTTCCCAAACAGCCCCATCAGCTTGGTTTGGTAAATTTCCTTTATCTCGGTTTTGTGATCGCCAATGGGTTTAACCGGTATCAGGTTTTAGGTTTTAATCTCATCTAAAAGTGTCCCCTTGATCCGAAATGTTATCGTTGAGTTTGACATTGAGGAATAAAAAAAAGCAGCTTATAAAAAACTGCTTTTTTAAACCTTTATGTTTGTTTGTGATTTTTAGATACATGAGCCCGATTGACCTGTAGCCTTTTCGATGTACCATTTCAATTCGAACGATGATGGTCGCTCGATTGGCAGACCATAAACTCTGTCCATTATTAACGAAGCTAAAACCCCTAAAGCTCTCGAAACGCCAAATAAAACAGTGTAGAATGTGTATTCTTTAATTCCATAGTGGTAAAGCAATGCGCCGGAATATGCATCGACATTGGGCCATGGGTTTTGAATTTTGCCTATATCGCCCAAAATTGGAGGCACTACTTCGTAAAGGTTGTTTACAATGTTTACCAGCTTATCGTTTTTAATGTATTTATCGGCAAATTCTTGTTGGGCAGTAAAACGTGGATCGGTTTTGCGCAAAACAGCATGTCCGTAACCCGGAATTACCCTGCCTTCTTCAAGCGTTTTTTTAACGTAATCGGCCAGTTGTTCTTTCGATGGATTATCGGTGTCGAGTTCGTCGAGCATGTCGAAGATCCAATGAATAACATCTTGGTTGGCATATCCGTGCAATGGCCCTGCCAAACCAAGCATTCCGGCAGCAAACGAGTAATATGGGTTGCTTAAAGCCGATCCGACCAAATGGGTGGCATGAGCCGAAACATTACCTCCTTCGTGATCGGAATGGATAACCATGTACAAACGCAACAGTCGTTTCACTTCTTCTGAATCGTGCCCCATCATATGGGCCAGGTTTCCGGCCCAGTCGAGTTTGCGGTTGGGTTCAATGTGGTCGCCATTGTGAAAATTGCGACGATAAATATAAGCTGCAACTCGGGGCAGTTTTGCAATAAGGTTCATAACATCGTCGTAAATGAAATCCCAATAATGCTTTTTGCCAATACCCGAGCGGTAGGCTTTTTGGAACAACGACTCGGTAGCCATGGCGGTTATTGCCGCACTGAACTGGGTCATTGGTTTGGCGTTTTTAGGCATGGCATCAATCACATCGTAAACATGTTGCGGAACGTGCGAACGGGTCGACCAATCTTTCGAAAGGTTCATAACATCTTCTTGGCTAGGTATTTCGCCAATTAATAACAAGTAAAACAGTCCTTCGGGTAATGGTTCGCCTTCGGGGTTTAAACGGGGCAATTTTTCACGTAACTCAGGAATGGAATAGCCCCTGAACCTGATACCTTCCTGCGGATCGAGTTTCGAAGTGTCGGTTATTAAACTAGGTACACCTTTCATACCGGTCATTACCTGTCCAATGGTTACATTGGCAATTACCTTGTCGCCATGGTCTCTTTTGAGCTTATTGTACTCGTTGATACACTTACTGGCTTTTTCATAAAAACGATTCTTGATGTATTCCATATTCCTAAATTTTAAAATTTTCTTTTAATGAATGTTTGATATTACCTCGCTGGCAAATTCTTCGGTCGATACCAATTGGGCACCTTCCATTAATGAAAACAAATCAGCGGTTACTTTTCTTTTGTTGAATGTATGTTCCAGAGCATCATAAATGTGTTCGGCTGCTTTGTTCCAGTTCATGTATTCAAGCATCATGGCTGCCGATAAAAGCAACGATGAAGGGTTCGCTTTGCCTGTACCTGCAATATTTGGTGCAGTGCCATGTGTTGCTTCAAAAATAGCAAACCCGCTCTGATAGTTGATGTTGGCTCCCGGAGAAATTCCTATGCCTCCAACCATCGCTGCCAGCTGATCCGAAATGTAGTCGCCATTGAGGTTCATGGTAGCAATCACCGAATAATCGTAAGGCCTCAACAGGCTTTCCTGCAAAAATGCATCGGTAATCACGTCTTTTAAAATCACCTTGCCTTCTTTTTCTGCTTGGTTTTTAGCTTCTTGTGCGGCTTCTTTCCCTTTTTCTTTTGAAATGGTTTCATACTGTTTCCAAGTAAAAACCTTGTTGCCAAATTCATGTTCGGCCAAATCGTACCCCCAGTTTTTGAATGCTCCTTCGGTGAATTTCATGATATTCCCTTTGTGCACTAAAGTTACCGATGGCAGGTTTCTGTCAATGGCAAATTTTATGGCAGCCCTTATCAAGCGTTCCGATCCTTCTTTCGAGATGGGCTTTATTCCAAACGAACTGCTTTCGGGAAAACGAACATTTTCGATACCAAAGTTTTCCTCCAAAAGTTTCTTGAACTTCTCAGCATCGGGTGTGCCGGTCATGAATTCGATACCGGCATAAATATCCTCTGTGTTTTCGCGGAAAATATGCATATCGACGCGCGATGGGTAACGAATTGGCGACGGAACACCTTTGAACCAGCGCACGGGCCTCATGCATACGTATAAATCGAGGGTTTGACGCAAAGCCACGTTTAGCGAACGTATGCCTCCGCCAACGGGTGTGGTAAGCGGCCCCTTAATTCCCACAATGTATTCTTTAAATGAATCGAGCGTAGCCTGTGGTAACCATTCGCCGGTTTTAGTGAAAGCCTTTTCACCGGCCAACACTTCAAACCATGAGATGCTTCGCTGCCCATTGTACGAAACCCGCAAGGCTTCGTCAACGATCTTTTGCGTTGCGCGAGTAATTTCAGGTCCAATGCCGTCACCCTCTATAAAAGGGATGATCACCTTATGGGGTACCTCTAGCTTGCCGTTTGCTATTTTTATTTTATTTGCCATCTTGTTTTTAAGTCATTGGTCAACTTGTCATCAGTCATTAAGTTAAAAGTCATTGGTCATTGGTCAATAGTCATTCAGTGCATTAGTTCTATAATTTATTTAAATGTTTTTGTCTTCTTTATCTTAAGTCTTATGTTTTTTATCTTCATCACCAATGACTTTAGCCTAATGACTACTGACTTTTGTTTTTCAAATTCTGATTAATTGCTTCCAAAAATCCTTCGGTGGTAAGGTAATGTTCTTCTTTAAGCTCTTTACCATGAATGATTAATGCTAGATCCTTGGTCATTTTGCCACTTTCAACAGTTTCGATGCAAACTTTTTCAAGTGTTTCGGCAAAATTTACCAATTCGGGTGTGTTGTCGAGTTTTCCTCGGAAGGCAAGGCCTCGTGTCCATGCAAAAATCGATGCGATGGGGTTCGTCGAAGTTGGTTTGCCCTGTTGGTGTTGACGATAATGGCGGGTAACAGTCCCATGAGCGGCTTCGGCTTCCATGGTTTTTCCGTCAGGTGTTACCAAGGTCGATGTCATTAATCCCAATGATCCAAAGCCCTGAGCAACGGTGTCGCTTTGTACATCGCCATCGTAGTTTTTACAAGCCCAAACATAACCGCCTTCCCATTTCATAGCTGCTGCAACCATGTCGTCAATTAAGCGGTGCTCGTAAGTAATGCCGGCTGCTTCAAATTTTTGTTTGAATTCGTTGTCGTACACCTCCTGAAAAATATCCTTGAAACGTCCGTCGTATTTTTTCAGAATTGTATTTTTTGTGCTCATATACAAAGGCCATTTTTTGTCGAGAGCCTGATTCATGCATGAGCGTGCAAAACCATATATCGACTCGTCGGTATTGTACATAGCCATTGCTATTCCATCGCCTTCGAAATCGTAAACATCGTAGCTTTGTGTTTGGCTACCATCGTCGGGGGTGAAAGTAATGGTTAATTTACCTTTTCCTTTTGTAACAAAATCGGTAGCACGGTATTGATCGCCAAAAGCGTGGCGGCCTATACAGATGGGTTTGGTCCAGCCAGGTACCAAGCGTGGAATGTTTTTAACAATAATGGGTTCGCGAAAAACTGTGCCTCCCAAAATGTTGCGTATGGTGCCGTTTGGCGATTTCCACATTTTTTTAAGCCCGAATTCTTCTACCCTTGCTTCATCGGGGGTAATGGTTGCGCATTTTATCCCTACACCGTACTTTTTGATTGCGTTGGCTGAATCGATGGTAACCTGATCGTTGGTTGCATCTCTGTGTTCAATGCCCAAATCGTAATATTTGATGTCGATGTCGAGGTAAGGTAATATCAACTTTTCTTTAATGAAAGCCCAGATCACACGTGTCATTTCATCGCCGTCGAGCTCAACTACCGGGTTTATTACTTTTATCTTCATATACTTATGTTTCTTCAAAATCCCCAAGTCCTCTTTTTGTAAGGGACAATAATTTTATTGATTAAACGCTATTTATTTAATTTCACTATTTTCTTTCGGCTTTAATTAGGTTAAGAGCAGAGCCGGATTTAAACCAATCGATTTGTTGTTTATTGTATGTGTGATTGGTTCTAATAATATCTTTGCTGTTATCATTGTGTTGCACTTCAATATCGATGGGTTTGCCCGGGGCAAAACTGTCGAGATTTATGAAGTTGAATACATCGTCTTCCTGAATTTTGTCGTAATCGGCTTCGTTGTCGAAAGTAAGGGCTAACATTCCCTGTTTTTTCAGGTTTGTTTCGTGAATACGTGCAAACGATTTAACCAGTACAGCACGTACTCCCAAGTGGCGGGGTTCCATAGCTGCATGTTCGCGCGACGAGCCTTCACCATAATTGTGATCGCCAACAACAATTGTAGGAATACCGGCTGTTTTATATGTACGTTGTGTTGCGGGCACTTCGTCATATTCTCCGTTTAGCTGGTTTTTAACTTTGTTGGTTTCGTTGTTGAATGCGTTAACAGCGCCAATTAAACAGTTGTTCGAAATGTTATCGAGATGGCCGCGGAAGCGTAACCATGGGCCGGCCATCGAAATATGATCGGTGGTGCATTTGCCTTTTGCTTTGATCAGAAGGCGTGCTCCGGTAATGTTTTTGCCGTCCCATGCAGCAAACGGAGAAAGCAATTGCAAACGCTGCGAATCGGGTTTAACCACTACTTCAACGTTCGACCCGTCGTCGGCCGGTGCTAAGTAGCCTGCATCTTCAACATCGAACCCTTGGGGAGGAAGTTCCCATCCTGTTGGCGGATCGAGTTTTACTTCTTTCCCTTCGGTGTTGATTAGCGAGTCGGTAACTGGGTTGAAGGTCAGATCGCCTGCTATTGCTAAAGCAGTTACTAATTCGGGCGATCCAACAAAAGCATAGGTATTTGGGTTGCCATCGGCACGTTTGGCAAAGTTGCGGTTAAACGAGTGCACAATGGTATTCTTTTCGCCTTTTTCGGCTCCGTCGCGGTGCCATTGCCCTATACATGG
>ERZ795048.2522-NODE-2522-length-14646-cov-5.605784_pt1 | contig 14646 bp, 13 predicted proteins | sample MGYA00375132_ERZ795048 | MGnify/ENA primary metagenome ERZ795048 (study PRJEB30177, sample SAMN05720225) | activated sludge metagenome | isolation source: Anaerobic digester | place: Hong Kong | collected 2014-12-17 ...
AACATAATCACTAATGTTGAAGGCGCATCGTACATTACTTCGGTTGGCCATGCACTAAATGCTTTCTACGGTTACGAGACCAAGGGAATTTTTAAATCCGACGACGAGGCCAAAGCAATTACAGGCCCCAATGGCATACCCATGCGTACCGGCGACATCAAATTCGACGACAAAAACGGAGATAAAATTATTGACGAACTCGACAAAACCATTATCGGCAATCCCAATCCGTTTTTGTTTGGAGCCTGGACATCGGGGGCAGCATACAAACGCTGGGAATTTAAAGCCACATTCACTTACAGTGTTGGCAACCAAGCATACAACTATGTTCGTTACCAAGCCGAGTCGATGGACACCTACGCCAGCCAACTCGCTTCGGTTAGCGACAGTTGGAGCGCTAACAACACCAATGGTGAACTGCCTCGGGTATCGTTTGGCGATCCAACCGGAAACACAGTATTTTCCGACAGGTGGATTGAAGATGCTTCGTACCTAAAAATAAAGCAATTTACAGTTAGCTATAAATTGCCGCAATCGAAATATTACTCAGGTGTAAGCCTTTACTGTACTGCATCAAACCTACTAACGTTGAGCAAGTACTCAGGTTACGACCCCGAGTTTTATTACCTGAACGATCCGTTTTACATGGGAATCGACTACGGCAAAGTGCCTCATTCAAGGTCGTTCATTGTTGGTGTTAAACTGAGCTTGTAACCCATTAAATTATTTACTATGAACAAATTAAATATCAGTAAACTCAAAATATTTGCCATTCTTATTTTCGTAGGAATGTTGAGCAATTCGTGCGACGAATTGTTCGAACAAACTGCTGGTAACCGAATTACTCCCGATGTTCACTACCAATCAGTTATCGATTTAGAAATATCAATAATTGGAGTACTTGTACCTTTGCAGGAAGCAATGCCTAAATTGATCATGATGGATGGAATGCTGTCGGATATGATGGATGTAACCCAAAATATCGATGTTGATTTAATGGAAATCTATCGACATGATTACAAACCTCTTAACCCTTATTTAAACACATCGGGGTTTTATAAAGTGATCATAAATGCAAATGAAGTATTGGCCAACATCGAGCGTATTCCCGAAGTTGATCCTGACTTTGAAGAATTTGAGCTAAAGTCGTATTCCAATTTGTTAGTCGGTATGCGTGCTTGGGCCTATTTTACTCTGTCGAAAATATATGGCGAAGTTGCAATAATCGACGACAACCTTACTTCGTTTCCCGAAGATGGTTTAAAATACATGCCCAAAGCCGAATTGCTCGACACCCTAATTAATGAGTTGTTGCTTTACATTCATACCGACGATAATTTAGATGAAATGTTTTTCCCATGGTTCGTTAACACCAAGGTGCTTTTGGGGGAAATATATCTCGAGAAAAACGATTACGCCAATGCAGCTTACTATTTACAACTAGGGCTTCAAAGCTATGGCAACTTACGCGATATGTACAAAGTTGACAGAAACTTCCAACGCGATTCGTGGAAAAATATTTTTATTAACGCCGAAAACAATACCGAAGAGAACATTGCAGTAGTTCCATTTAAATCGACCGACGGGCAAGTTAACCCCTTAACAAAATGGATGTTGCCTAGTGATGAATATATCGTAAAACCCTCACAAACTATAATTGATTTGTTCAGCAATCAAATGCCTTTGCGTGGCGATATTGGCGATATAAACCGCGGATTAGCAGTAAGCTATGGCATAACAGCAGGAGAGGAATATTTTATCAATAAATATTCAATCGACGAAGGCGAACCATATAGCTCCGACATTGTAATTTCGAGAGCTGCCGACGCCCACTTGTTATTGGCCGAAGCCTTAAACCGTTTAGGCAACTACGAATTGGCAATGGTTTTACTTAACGATGGTTTTAATGCCGTTGATAAAATACCTACCGAGTTCCGTTTATGGAGCAACAACCTTGGTGTTAGGGGACGCGCATACCTCCAAAACAAAAAAATCCCGGCTGGCATTACTGATCCAAATCAAATTAAGCTTTATGTCGAAGATTTAATTATTGAAGAGCGGGCAATGGAACTGGCATTCGAAGGCAAACGCTGGTTCGATTTGATAAGAATTGCAAAACGCAGGGGCGACCCAAGTTACCTTGCCAATAAGGTGAAAGCCAAATACAAAGACACTTCGCTTGGCGATAGAATTGCTGAAAAACTCAAAGACGAAAACAATTGGTACATACCACTTGTTAAATAATCAACACAAAAAAAGGCAGCCTCACAAGTTGCCTTTTTTAAATAAACATGAACACAATCTTTAAAATTGAAACAAAAAGTTGCTTTTTATTTTCATTTTAAAAAAATATTATCATATTTGCACCGAATTAATAAAATAAAATGAACAATCAAGTTATCATATCGCTTATTAGCCTACTAGGTATTTTAATTCTCACAAAGCTGAGCTGAGAGTGGTATGTATAATCATAAAATAAAAATTAAGCCATTCTCAGAACAGAGAGTGGCTTTTTCTTTATCGATATTTTGAATTAATGTTAAACCACCGAAAATATTTCGGTAAATACTAAATAAAATGAGCGACAGGTTGTATATTTTCGACACCACATTGCGCGACGGCGAACAAGTTCCCGGATGCCAGTTGAACACAATTGAGAAAATTGAAGTGGCAAAAGCGCTTGAAGAACTGGGTGTTGATATCATCGAAGCAGGGTTCCCCATTTCGAGCCCAGGCGATTTCAATTCGGTAGTAGAAATTTCGAAGGCCGTAACTTGGCCAACCATTTGCGCACTAACCCGTGCAGTTGAAAAAGATATAGATGTTGCTGCAGAATCGCTAAAATTTGCAAAAAAAGGACGTATCCATACAGGCATCGGAACATCGCCTTACCATATAAAATACAAACTCAATTCCAACGAAGACGAAATTCTTGAACGTGCTGTTGCTGCTGTAAAGTACGCCAAAAAGTATGTCGATGATGTTGAGTTTTATGCCGAAGATGCCGGCCGAAGCGATAACGTTTATTTGGCAAAAGTGGTTGAAGCAGTAATCAAAGCTGGTGCCACAGTAATCAACATTCCCGACACTACAGGATATTGCTTGCCACATGAGTATGGCGAAAAAATCAAGTTTCTGATGGAAAATGTTAAAGGGGTACACAAAGCCATCCTTTCAACACACTGTCACAACGACTTAGGCATGGCAACAGCCAACTCGGTTTCAGGTATCTTGAACGGTGCCCGCCAAGTTGAAGTAACCATTAACGGCATTGGCGAACGCGCAGGCAACACCTCGCTCGAAGAGGTGGTAATGACCTTCAAAAGCCGCGAAAAAGAATTGGGAATTGTTACCAATATCAATACCAAGAACATATACAAAACCAGCCGCATGGTTTCGAGCTTAATGAATATGCCCGTTCAACCTAACAAAGCAATTGTGGGGCGTAATGCATTTGCACACTCATCGGGCATTCACCAAGACGGCGTTTTGAAAAATCGCGAAAACTATGAAATCATCGACCCGAACGACGTGGGCATCAACGAATCGTCGATTGTATTGACTGCCCGCAGCGGACGCGCAGCTTTAAAGCACCACATCGAAAACTTGGGCTATACGCTCGAAAAAGAAAAGCTGGACGAAGTTTACCAAGACTTCTTGAAATTGGCCGATAAGAAAAAAGACATCAAAGAAGACGATTTGTTGATGTTGTTGGGCGAATTGCGCGGCGAAAACCACCGCATCAAATTAGATTATCTGCAAGTGATCTCTGGTAAATCGTTAGAACCAATGGCCAGTGTACGTTTGGAAATTGGCGGCGAAAAATTCAGTGCCACTTCAAGCGGAAACGGTCCGGTAGATGCTGCGATCAATGCAGTTAAACAAATCATCACCCGCCAAGTTACTTTAGAAGAATTTTTGATCCAGGCCATCAACAAAGGCAGCGACGATTTTGGGAAAGTACACATGACCATTTCGCAAGGAGAGCGAAACTACAACGGTTTTGGTGCCCATACCGACATCATCACCGCTTCGGTTGAAGCATTTTTGGACGCAATCAATAAAATACCAGTAGCAAAAAAGTAAGTTAAAAATATGACAGCAAAAACATTATTCGACAAAATTTGGGATGCCCACGTAGTGAAGGAAGTAGAAGGCGGCCCAAACGTACTGTACATCGACCGTCACTTTATACACGAAGTGACCAGCCCTGTAGCATTCCTTGGTTTGAAAAAACGCGGGTTAAAGGTTTTCCGTCCCGATCAAACCACAGCCACACCCGACCACAACGTGCCTACCGAAAATCAACATCTTTCGATTGTTGACGAGTTGAGCCGCAATCAGGTTGAAATGCTCCGCAAAAACTGCGAGGAACATGGTATTACCCACTATGGTTTGGGCAACGACGGACATGGTGTGGTTCACATCATTGGCCCCGAGCAAGGCTTGACACAACCGGGCATGACCATCGTTTGCGGCGACAGCCACACTTCGACACACGGCGCTTTTGGTGCTGTTGCTTTCGGTATCGGAACCAGCGAAGTGGAAATGGTGCTTGCCAGCCAGTGCATTATGCAACCCAAACCCAAAAAAATGCGTATTACAGTTGATGGCGAATTGAAGCCCAATGTAACAGCAAAAGATATCGTTCTTTATATAATTGCAAAAATATCGACCAGCGGCGGAACAGGCCACTTTGTTGAGTTTGCTGGATCGGCCATTCGTAGCCTTACCATGGAAGGCCGTATGACTGTTTGCAATATGAGCATCGAATGTGGTGCACGTGGCGGAATGATTGCTCCCGATGAAAAAACAATCGAATATGTAAAAGGCCGTCAGTTTGCACCCAAAGGCGCAGATTGGGACAAAGCCGTTGCATACTGGAATACATTGAAAACCGACGATGGTGCCGTATTCGACACCGAATATACTTTCGATGCAGCCGATATTGAACCGATGATCACCTACGGAACCAATCCGGGCATGGGCATCAAAATCAGCGAGAACATCCCTACCAGCGAAGGTTTAACAGGAAACGACAAAATCACGTTCCAAAAATCGCTTCAATACATGGGTTTCAGCGAAGGCGAAGCCATTAACGGCAAACCTGTTGACTATGTGTTCCTTGGAAGCTGCACCAACGGCCGCATTGAAGATTTCCGCGCTTTTACCAGCTTAGTTAAAGGCAAAAAGAAAGCCGACAACGTAGTGGCTTGGCTGGTTCCGGGTTCGGTAGCTGTTGAAAAACAAATCCGCGAAGAAGGTTTAGTTGAAGTTTTAGAAGCTGCAGGTTTCGAACTGCGTCAACCCGGTTGCTCTGCTTGTTTGGCCATGAACCCCGATAAGGTTCCTGCCGGTAAATACGCTGTATCGACTACCAACCGAAACTTCGAAGGACGTCAAGGACCCGGTGCACGCACATTGTTAGCCAGCCCATTGGTAGCAGCAGCATGTGCCGTTACAGGAAAAGTTACCAACCCAAGCGATTTATAATTTTTTAAAGAACAAATAGTATGGCAATAGATAAATTCATAAAAATAACATCTCCGGCAGTACCTCTGCCTATCGAGAACGTCGACACCGACCAAATTATACCTGCCCGCTTTTTGAAAGCTGTTGAGCGCAAAGGATTTGGCGACAATTTGTTCCGCGACTGGCGTTACACCAGCGGCAATACACCCAACCCCGATTTCGTTATGAACAAAGCCGAATTTTCGGGATCAATACTAGTGGGTGGCAAAAACTTCGGCAGCGGTTCGAGCCGCGAACACGCAGCTTGGGCCATTTACGATGCAGGGTTCAAAGTAGTTGTTTCGAGCTTTTTTGCCGATATTTTTAAAGGCAATGCGCTCAACAACGGATTGCTTCCGGTACAAGTTTCACCTGAATTTTTGGAAGAAATTTTTGCGAGTATCGAAAAAGATCCAAAATCGACCTTTACCGTTGACCTCGAAAGCCAACAAATGATCAACAACTCAACCGGAAACAGTTTCGAATTTGAGATCAACCCTTACAAAAAAATCTGTTTAACAAATGGTTACGACGACATCGACTATCTGGTAGCCATGCAAGAGCAAATTGCTGAGTTTGAAACAGCCGGTGCTTAATTTGAAGTGTCATCCCGACGAATGGAGGGATCCCTCGTTCCTCGGGATGACAATTTAATGAACTTTTGTATCAATATTTCGTTTGGATAATCGATCGAAGAAAAGGTCTTAAATCATTTATCTAAAATCTAAGAGTCTAAAAATGGCAAATAATCTAATCAAAATAATGGACACCACCCTGCGCGATGGTGAACAAACTACCGGAGTGGCATTCAACGAAATGGAGAAGTTGAGCATGGCCAAAGTGCTGCTCAACGACTTGAAAGTGGACCGTATTGAAGTAGCATCGGCACGCGTTTCCGAAGGCGAATACAAAGGTGTTCAACGAATTACAAAGTGGGCTGCCGATCATGGCTACATCGATCGCGTAGAAGTTTTAGGCTTTGTTGATCAAGGTGTTTCCATCGATTGGATTATTGAAACAGGTGCCAAAGTATTGAATTTATTGCTTAAAGGCTCGTACAAACACGTTACCGAACAGTTGCGCAAAACTCCCGAGGAACACCTCGAAGATGCCAAGAGAAATATTCGTTTGGCTCGGGAGAAAGGCCTCACGGTAAACGTTTACCTCGAAGACTGGTCGAACGGTATGCGCCACTCGAAAGACTATGTTCATTTCATGCTCAAAGGCTTATCGGGCGAAGAAATCAACCGGTTTATGTTGCCCGATACCCTGGGAATACTTAACCCCGATGAAACTTACAATTTCTGCAAAGAAATGGTGGATTCATTTCCAGCACTCAACTTCGATTTTCATGGGCATAACGACTACGATTTAGCCATTGCCAACGTTTTCAGCGCCATAAAAGCCGGGGTTAGCTGCATTCACACAACCATCAACGGTTTGGGCGAGCGTGCAGGTAATGCACCCCTTTCGAGCGTGATTGCAACCATTAAAGACCACTTAAAAATGCAAACCAATGTTGACGAGAGCAAACTCAACATGGTGAGTAAACTGGTTGAATCGTTCTCGGGCATACGCATACCAACCAATAAACCACTGATTGGCGAATTCGTTTTCACCCAATGCAGTGGAGTACATGCCGATGGCGATAACAAAAACAACCTCTATTTCAACGATTTATTACCTGAACGTTTTGGACGAGAACGCAAATATGCACTTGGCAAAACATCGGGTAAAGCCAATATCAAAAAGAATTTAGAAGCCATTGGGATCAATCTCGACACCGAATCGTTGAAGAAAGTAACCGAGCGGGTAATTGAACTTTCGGATAAAAAAGACACCGTTTCCGCAGAAGATTTGCCCTATATCGTTTCCGACGTGTTGCGCAACGAATCGATCACCCAAAGCATCGAAATGCACAATTACAGCATTTCAAAAGCATATGGTTTGAAGCCAGTGGCATCGGTAGCAATCAAAATGAAGAACAAAATTTATGAAGATACTTCGCACGGCGACGGACAGTACGATGCGTTTATGAACGCCATCAAAAAGATTTACCGTCGTTTGCATAAACCGCTGCCACAGCTGATCGACTATGCAGTAACCATTCCTCCTGGTGGAAAAACCGATGCCTTTGTGGAAACTGTTATCACCTGGCAAGGCGACAACGAATTCCGCACTCGAGGCCTCGACTCGGACCAAACCGCTGCAGCCATCAAGGCCACTATGAAAATGTTGAACATTATTGAGCAAAAAATACAATAGAAGAGAGTCATTGATCATTGGCCAATAGGTTTGTAAGTGAATAGAATTGAGTATATTTGATAAAAATAATGAAGATATGAGAGCATTAGAGTTTAAAACGAGAATAAAGAACAATCAGATTCTGATTCCTTCAAGGATTCAATCTGAATTAAAATCTTAACAAAATCAAGTTCGGGTGATTCTTCTTGTTGACGATTCTCACATTAATGATCAGATTAATTTTCAAAAAACTGCTCAAGAACAGTTCTTAAGTGGCTATGCTGAATCCGATTCAATATATGACAATTGACAAAATGAGCAATTAATGGGCAAAATTGATCATTCACTAAAGCAAAAAGCAAACAAAATTTTATCAATTCTAACAGAATAAAAATGATGAAATGACATCTACAAAGGTAGTAAGCAGCAAGCAAAAAAAGCCAACAGTTACTAAAACAACCTAATGATTTTGTATTTTTGAGAAAATAAATGATTATGAGAACAATTAAACTAAACATACCGGATAGTCTCGATTTGAAAGATTATGATTTTTCAATGATAATTGCTGCAAAACTTTACGAAGATGCTAAACTATCATCAGGACAAGCCGCACAGATGGTAGGGCTATCAAAAAGAGCATTCACTGAGATGCTTGGAAAATACGGAGTATCTGTATTTAGCACTTCGATTTCTGATTTACATTCCGATATAGCAAATGCCTAAGATTGTAATTTCTGATACCAGCACCTTGATACTTTTTCACAAAATTGAAGAATTCAATTTGTTACAGGAAGTATATACAGAGTTGATTACTACACCTGAGATTGCAGAAGAATTTGGAGAAAAATTACCTGATTGGATTAAGATTCAAACAGTTTCAGATAAAAAATATCAGAATTTTTTAGAGACACAAGTTGATCAAGGAGAAGCGAGTGCAATTGCATTAGCAACGGAGTACGATGATGTTCTGTTACGACTTGATGACCTAAAAGCACGAAAATTAGCGACTCAATTAAAATTTAAGATAACGGGTGCACTTGGAGTTATTCATAAAGCTAAACAAATGTCGATTATTGATAAAGTAAAACCATTGATTGGCAAATTACTACAGACTGATTTTCGAATAGCTGAAAATATTATTGAAGAAATTTTGCAACTGAACAACGAATAAATTTTCAGGTGCTAACAGCAAAATATATGTCAATTGCCGTTTTTCGCTCGGATTATATAATAAAGATGACTATTGACTATTGACTAATGACTATTTTCTAATGAAATCAACACCTGAAACCATACGCCGCAATTTCGACCAGCAGGTTGAGCGGTTTTCAAATATTGAAACGGGGCAAACCACTGCCATCGATTCGCCCTTGTGCATGGAACTAGTTTCGCAAGCAGCCAAGCTCACCAACCCCGATGCAACGAATATAATGGATTTGGGCTGCGGCGGCGGGAACTACGCCGTGAAAGTAGCCTCGCTCCTGCCCCATGTAAACTGCACTTTAGTTGACATTAGCGGCAACATGGTTGAAGCAGCCCAAAAGCGCGTTGCTGAAATCGTGAGCGGAAAAGTCACTGCAATACAAGGCGATTACCGCGATGTGGACCTTGGTGAAGACCGCTTCGATATTATCACAGCCGGCACAACCTTGCACCACCTTCGTGGCGACGACGAATGGGAACTGGTGTTTGGAAAAATATACCGTGCGCTCAAGCCTGGCGGTTCATTTTGGATCAACGACATTGTACTTTCAGAAACCGACGAGATCAACGAAATGATGCTCGGTGGTTGGTTAAGCGTTCTGAAGAAACAAATTTCAGAAGAAGAAATAGCCATGTACCGCGAACGTTACGAAAGCGAAGATACACCCCGCACTTTGTCGTATCAACTTGATTTGATGAAGAAAATTGGATTCAGTAAAACCATTTTGCTGCACAAACATTTTAACTTTGCAGCCTTTGGAGGAATAAAATGAGTGCTGTTATTCAACGAAATGCGTAAATTTGCAAAAAGATGTCGATATGAACAGACAAAAACTTATAGAAGAAATTTTTCAACATGTGAACAAACTTCCCGATGAAAAGATTCAGGAAATCAATCACTTTGCTGAATTTCTTTTGAGCAGAATTGATGACAAAATTTTTGAAGAGGGAATTGCTGAAATGGCATCAAAATCTAAAGCTTTTAAGTTTCTTAACGAAGAGGAAGATTCATACACGGTTAATGATGCAACTGAAAAATATCAAACAAAGAATCCAAATATTAACATCACTTTATCTTTGAAAAAAAACACACTGGCCAGAGCTGAGCACTATGCAGAGAAACACCATACAAATCTTAATGCACTAATTGAAAGATACCTTCAATCTTTCTTTGAAAAAGAGAAAAAAGAAATTGAAATAACTCCACGTGTAAAAAAATTATCAGGCATCATTGAGTTAGAAGATGAGGTTGACATCAAAGAAGCGTATCGAAAGCATTTAATCGAAAAATACAAATGAGGAACGTTTTTCTGGACACAAATATTGTGATCGATTTACTGAGTGAACGAGCACCATTTTACAAAGATGCAGCTAAAATATTTTCATTAGCCGACAATCAAGCAATTAAATTATACTGTTCGGCACTTTCAATTGCAAATATTTACTACATTATTTTTCGCAACAAATCAAATGAGCATGCAAATAAAGCTTTAGATGAACTACTCGAATTCTTAACCATACTGCCCTTGAACGAAAAAAATATAAGGTACTCACTTGCAAACAGTACATTTTCTGATTTTGAAGATGCATTACAATATTCAACTGCATCAGAAAATCGAATGGATATTATTGTAACAAGGAATACAACAGATTTTAAAGCAGTCAATATTCCTGTAATAACATCAAATGAGTTCGTTGAATATTTTGAAAATTAAAATACATTATGAGCAAAACTCTTAACATTGCCGTTTTAGCCGGCGACGGAATCGGGCCTGAAATCATTGAACAGGCCTTGAAGGTTACACAAGCAGTTTGCGACAAATTTGGTCACACACTGAAGTATAAACACGCTATTACCGGAGCATGTGCAATCGACGCGGTGGGCGACCCCTACCCTGCCGAAACGCATCAACTTTGTATGGAAAGCGATGCTGTTCTTTTTGGTGCCATTGGCCACCCAAAATTCGACAACGACCCAAGTGCCAAAGTACGCCCCGAACAAGGTTTGTTGCGTATGCGCAAGCAGCTGGGATTGTACGCCAATTTGCGTCCGGTTGAAACATTTGAATCGTTGCTGCATAAATCGCCGCTCCGTTTAGATTTGGTGAAAGGTGCCAACTTCATGTGTATTCGTGAACTCACTGGTGGTATTTACTTTGGAGAGAAAGGTCGTAGCGAAGATGGCAACATGGCTTTCGACAATTGTGTTTATACCCGCGAAGAAGTAGAACGAATTCTGAAACTAGGTTTCGAATATGCCATGAAACGCAACAAAAAACTAACCATTGTTGACAAAGCCAACGTTTTGGAAACTTCACGTTTGTGGCGCCAAATTGGTCAGGAAATGGCTCCAAGCTACCCCGAGGTGGAAACCGAATACATGTTTGTTGACAATGCTGCCATGCGCATTATTCAGTGGCCAAAAAGCTTCGACGTAATGGTAACCGAAAACATGTTCGGCGACATCTTAACCGATGAAGCTTCGGTAATTACCGGTTCACTTGGCTTGTTACCATCGGCATCAATCGGCTTGTACACCAGCGTGTTTGAACCTATACATGGCTCGTACCCTCAAGCGGCCGGAAAAGACATTGCCAACCCAATAGCTACGGTACTTTCGGCTGCCATGATGTTCGAATACGCTTTCAACATGATGGAAGAAGGTGCGTTGATACGCGAAGCTGTTGCCGCCTCGCTCGAAGCAGGCGTAGTAACCGAAGACATTGCAGGCGAAGGAAAAGCCTACAAAACAAGCGAAGTTGGTGCCTGGCTGGCCAATTATGTTTCAAAAAAATAAGAACTAAATTGTTAATAACATAAAACCCGAGGCAATAACCTTGGGTTTTTTGTTATGATATTTAATTATTTACACAATTATTTAAAATAATTACAATTTTTTAAATTATTATACCTACATTGCAGCCGTAATTTTAAATTTAATACAATGAATAACGGTACAGTAAAGTTTTTTAACAATTCAAAAGGTTATGGTTTCATTAAAGACAATGACACCTCAACAGAATACTTCGTACATTCAAGTGGTTTAATTGACAACATTGATGAAAACGACGAAGTAACATTCGACCTTAAACAAGGTAACAAAGGATTAAATGCAGTAAACGTTAAACTAGCTTAGTTTATCTACTATATTTAAAAATTTTGGAGCTGCTCAATTACGATTGAGCAGCTTTTTTTATATCTGAACCCATGTACCCTTTTCGGGTATTTCAACATTCGAAAAACCTTTCGATTCGAGATGTTCTTTATAGGCTATCTGCGCTTCATAATCGCCATGAACAAGGAATACACCCTTAAGCTGGTCCTTAATTTGGCATTCGAGGTACTCAGCCATTTCTTCATAGTCTCCGTGTCCGCTATACGAATCGATACGAAAAACTTCGGCATTAACAGGATAAACAAAACCATGAATAGATACTTCTTTATCGCCCCTTAGGATTTTGGCGCCCAAAGTACGTGGAGCACAATAACCTACTGCCAAAATTGAATTTTTAGGATTACTAATATTGTTTGCCAGGTGATGCTTCACCCTACCGGCTTCCATCATACCCGAGGCCGAAATAATCACACAAGGTTCATGCCTGTCGTTCAATTTTTTCGAATCTTGAACCGAGCGTATGTAATACAACCTATCGAAACCAAAAGGATCGGGATCGAAATGTAATTCGTGTTGCATTTCGTCATTAAAACAATATGGATGAAGCCTGAATACTTCGGTTGCATTTACAGCCATGGGGCTATCAACAAAAATATCAATTCGTGGCAGTTTGCCATCATTGAATAGCTGATTAAGTGTATAAACAATTTCTTGTGTACGGCCAACGCTAAACGACGGGATAATCAGTTTTCCTTTTTTTTCGATGCAAGTATGCTTTATCACATTCAAGAGCTCGTTACCTGCTTGTTGCTGATCGCGATGGAGCCTGTTACCATAAGTAGCTTCGGTTATCAAATAATCGGCTTGAGGGAACGGGTCGGGCTCACGAAGGATAATATTAGTTTTACGACCAATATCGCCGGTATAAGCAACATTTTTAAGCCCGTCGGTTTCGTTAACCTCCAAATTTACTACTCCACTACCAAGCATGTGCCCCGAGTTAGTGAATTTTACTTTTATATTCTCATCAATATAAAGCTTCCTGTCGTAAGCCACACCTATAAAAAGCTGCATACAATTAACGGCGTCCTTGCGTGTATAAATTGGCTCAACCGGATCGAGCCCTTGCCTTGCACGCTTTTTATTGAATTCCAATGTATCAGCTTCGTGAATAGCACCCGAATCGGCCAATAATATTGAACAAAGATCAAGCGTTGCCTGTGTACATACCACCGACCCTCTAAAACCTAACTTATACATATACGGGATTAGACCTGAATGATCGATATGAGCATGACTCAATATTATATGATCAATCTCTTTAGGATTAAAACCCAACTCGCGGTTTAAACTATCGGTTTCCAGGCCTTTACCTTGATACAAGCCACAATCGAAAAGTATTTTTTTATCCTTTTGCGTTATTACCAAATGTTTGCTACCGGTAACTTCGCGTGCGGCACCTAAAAATTTTATAATCATAATGGTATTTTTTTGAAATGGTAAGGTTGGAAAAAATTAATAAAATGCAAAACAAAAATTCATAATTTTAACCAAAAAAATAAAAATTGCTTGCATTAAAATTTAGCAAAGAGGAGAGCAACATTATTTTTTCATTTTCTTTTTCATGACAAAACGCATAATTTTTTCTATTCTTTCTATATTTACCTTTCAATTAAAAAAAACTGCTATGCACGATAATGTAATTAAGAAGAAGCTCGACCAAACAAAAGACATGGTTTTAAACCGTGTTTTGATTGTAATTATGTTTGTAATGACAATAGGTATTGTAGTATCGTTGCTACGCATACCGCAAACAGGTTTTATCTTCAACTACGGATTACAGATGTTTTTAGCGTTAGTAGTTGTATTTCTGTTTATTGCACGAAATAAGCTGGAAACCAAAACGAAAGGTATCATTTTTTTGGGCACATTATATACTATGGCACTCAGTGGCATTCTATCATTCGGCTTATACGGTTTTGGCTACGTTTATTTCATACCCGCCTCTGCCATTGCATTCTTATATTTCAACAAAAAAACAGGTTGGTACATCACCTTAATCAGTTTAGCTGTTATAATTATAATCGGAGCACTTTTCAATAACAACATATTACATTTTGTACCCGAAAAAGAAGGGTACATGCAATCAACAGCCATGTGGTTGAATATGATTATTACTCTCTCGCTGGTTTCGGTTGTTATGACCATGTTTTGGAGCAATATGTACAACATGCTGGTCAACACTTTCACTCACATCCATCATCAACAAGAAGACATGCAGCACATTAACGAACAATTGACCATTGCACGCGATAATGCTTTAAAATCTGATAAACTAAAATCTTCATTCTTGCAAAACATTAGCCATGAAATACGCACGCCTTTAAATATAATTATTGGCTTCTCTGATATGATGGGACAAACCTCCGACCCCGATGAACAAAAAGAGTTTAACAGTGTAATACGCGATAATAGCAATAAAATGCTGAAAATTGTAAACGATATAGTTGACTTCTCTAAAATTGAAACCGACACGCTAACACTCAATAAAACAAACTTTAACGTTGCAGAAG
>ERZ795048.2523-NODE-2523-length-14641-cov-4.613945_pt1 | contig 14641 bp, 13 predicted proteins | sample MGYA00375132_ERZ795048 | MGnify/ENA primary metagenome ERZ795048 (study PRJEB30177, sample SAMN05720225) | activated sludge metagenome | isolation source: Anaerobic digester | place: Hong Kong | collected 2014-12-17 ...
GTGTGCAATAACCCCCTCAAGCTGTCTTTTTTCCAGCCTGTCAATTATACCTGAGGTGAAACATATTACACCCTTATCAGGGCTTCGCCCTGTAGCAAAAGCGTTGAGAGCAGTGTCGTTGATTACATAAAGCTTAGGTTTTGGTAAGCCGGAGGCTATACACATGTTCTCTACCAGACTATGAACGTACTGGCTGTCTTCAGGTTTTATCTCCCTTGCTCCTGAAATTGCGAGTACTAGTGAATCAGATTTATAGTACCCAACAAAGCCTGAAACAAAAGAAAACAAAAAAGCAAAAACCAGCATGGAAGAGTCACCGAAGTACGCAAGGCTTGCAAAATAAAAGACCGCTGTAACAAAAAATATAAAACCAATAAAAATCACCGCAGTTTCGCGTTTATTCTTATCTACACTTGAGTATACGCTTGACATTGAAGAATTGCCAAAAAACTAAAAGGCTACTTTTACAGCCTCTTTTTCCTGTTCCGTGGCCTCAAAATACTCTCTTTTTTTAACGTTAAAGATACTTGCAACAAGATTTGACGGGAACATATCGATTTTTTGATTCAAATCCCTTACTGTAGCGTTATAGAATTGTCGAGAATAAGATACCTTATCTTCTGTGTCAGATAGCTCTTTCTGAAGATTTACAAAACCTTCTTGAGCTTTCAATTCGGGATATGCCTCGGCAACCGCAAAAAGCGACTTAAGGGTTTGGCTGAGCTGATTATCTGCAGCCCCTACTTCTGCAGGTGTTACGGCTGACATAAGACTGGCCCTGGCCTTGGTTACATTTTCAAATACATCTTTTTCGTGCGAGGCGTAGCCCTTAACTGTTTCGACTAAATTAGGTATTAAATCTACTCTTCGCTTAAGCTGTACATCTATCTGGCTCCAAGACTCCTCCACGCGGGTGCGTAATTTGACAAACATGTTGTATAAAGCAACAACATATAGAACAATAGCTAACGGTATCAGTAAAAGAATGCTTAAAATAGACACATTTCCTCCTAAATTTAAATATTTCTAATGTTTAATTCTCTCAAAAATTCCTTCAACGGTAAAGTGTTTAGAATCTTTTCTTTCGAACACCACCCACGCCTAGCTACATAAACACCGTACCTCATAAAATTTAGCCCGGCCGTGCTGTGCGCATCTGTGTTTATCATAATCTTCACTCCCATTGCGCAAGCTTCTCGAACCAAATCATCTGCTAAATCAAGCCTGTTAGGCTGAGCATTAATCTCTATAACCTTATCGTGTTCTATTGCTGATTTAAAAACAGCTGTCCAGTTAACGTCACAAGCAGGCCGTTCATTCAAAAGTCTTCCTGAAGGATGGCCAATAATGTTTATAAGGGGGTGTTCAATGGCGTTTATTAATCTCTGGGTGATAGTATCTCGATCTTGATCAAAAGCGGTGTGGATAGAGCCAATGGCAAAGTTTAGCTTTGACAGCGACTCGTCAGGCAACGAAATGCTACCATTGGCAAGAATATTAACTTCATAACCTAAAAGTACTTTTAGATTTGTCGAACTATTTATGTGTTCAACACTTTTTATATGAGTATTAGTTATGTTCATTACTTCTTTTAGTCCTCTGTTGCTAACGCTAGGGGCATGATCAGCAACTCCGAAGTACTCATAACCCAAGGCATCCGCTGCATGTACCATTTCCTCTAAAGTATTCGCCCCATCTGAAAAATTCGTATGAACATGAAGCTCCCCCTTAATGTCCTCTAGATTCACCAGTTCGGGGAGAGCTTTTTTTTGAGCCAAAACAACCTCGTCTTTCCCTTGTCTAAGCTCCGGCTCAATGTATGACAACCCTAAATAGGAATACAGATCTTCTTCCCTGGAGAAAGTTTTCAAGCTCTTACCATGTTTAATTCCATATTCCGAGAGAGACTTATCTTGCTCTAGAGCATGAGTTCGCAAAACAATGTTATGGGCCTTTGAGCCTGTAAAATATTGCATCATACTTCCAAGCTCTTCGTGCGAAACTGTGCGAATATCAATCTGCATGTTGTTTGTTAGATTTACACTCATCTTCTTCTCGCCTTTTACAAGAACATCCTCGATTTCTTCATATTTTTCGAAATGGTCAAAGACCTCATCAGGTTTGGCTGTAACAATCGCTATATCTAGATCTCCAACGGTTGCTTCACGTCTCCTATAAGATCCCAAAAACTCCAGTGCAGAAACTTCCGGGCACAATCTAAGATAATATTCCAGTCTTTTAGCCACCTGCTCCGCCACTACAAACAACGAACGTTCTTTCTCCTTTTTATGAAGCTTCATTTCTGTAATCACAGCTAATAGCTCTGCCTCTGATCTCTCACCAAAGCCAGGTAAATCTCTAATTTTACCTGCCTCTGCTATCTTCTTAATTTCCTCAACGGCGGTACTTTCGTCATCTAATGCAAAGGCAGAAGCCAGCTTAAAGGCTTTTTTAGAACCTATTCCTCGGATACCTATTAACGCAAACATTCCGGCGGGTAAATCAGCTTTTAATCTATTGAACTCGAGTACTTCACCGGTCGTGAATAGCTCTTTGAATACTTGAGTTAGCCCCCCGCCAACCCCCGGAATTTCGGAAAGCCTGCCTTGCTGCCACAGCGTGTATACACTAGTCGAAAGGGATTCTATTGATGCAATGGCGTTCTGATAGGCCCTTATGCGAAATTTGTTGTAGTCTTTAACCTCCATCGCAGCAAGCATCTGCTTCAAAATATGCACTAATTCAGGGTTTTTAAGCATGTAAGTCGAGCTCATAGAGTAATAATAACATCGAAAGTTTGCGTAAAGAAAGGTTGAAGAAAGATGTTTACGTTACAAGTAGACTTTACTTGGATATTTTATAGATTTTAATATTTAGAAGACTAACGAAGACTCGGCGGACTAACGTCCCCGGTCTCTTCTTTCTTTGCGGTTGAAAGCTCACGCCCTCATCCCCGGGCTAAAGCACGGGGTCTTCCCGCCGCAGAAATGAAGATTAGAGGTCGTAACACTCATTGACCCATGTTCTTGTATTTGATACTATGCTCTCAACCAAGTTTTGGGGCCATAGCTCAGTTGGTTAGAGCGCTGCCCTGTCACGGCAGAGGTCGCGGGTTCGAGTCCCGTTGGTCCCGCCATAATTTCAGACAATTTGCTGATTTTTTTGGAAACTTTTCTTTCTACTGCCTAGTATTTAGTTACATATAAGGCAGCGATGAACACAGAAACAAAAAAAGACTTCCTCGCACTTGTCATAGCTTTAATTTTTGTCGGATCAGTGAGCTATTTTGGCTACTCTTACTTTAATCAAGGCGCACAGCAAAATAAAGGGGAGATCGGATCTTCGGCATCAACAAAAAGAACTGAAACCGAAGAGACAGAATCATATGGCTCTAAGCTTTATAAAATTAAAACAAAAGTAAACGAGCTTATAGAGGGCTCAGAAGAAATTCAAGAAAGAGATTCTTCTGAAACAACGACCAATTATAAAGAAGAAGCCAACTACAGCGAGAAAAACGAAGATTCAGCTCAACCAGGAGACGGGGCAGAAGAAAAATACACCACCCCTCAAGTAGCGCAGCCACATTCAAACGAATGGACTGCGACCGACTATGTAAAAGGGGACATTAAAGTTCAAAATAATAAATATGAGGTTAAAAGTGGCGACACACTTTGGGAAATAGCTGAAGCAGTCTACGGTAACGGTTCGGAATGGGTTAATATACTTTCCGTAAATGCCGACAACATAGGATATCTTAACAACGGACAACAAGCCTTAATTTTTCCGGGGCAAATTATTACAATTCCAGTAAACGCCGGCACTGCGATATAGGCAAAGCACCAATAAAAAGTGCGAACGTTAAATAAATGTTATCGGGAAGACACTCAAATCTTTGACAAAAAGAGGGCCTGACAATTGCCTATCTAGATCTTTATTATTTCAAGATACGCATTTATCAACCACCACTATCTAAGCGGCTGTTTGCTGTAATTGTAAAGCCTGGCATGTTGCATAAGCTACATCTACTAGATCATGCAAGTAGTTTTAAGTAACGAAATTATAAAGTATAATTTTGATGGTGCCACCCTAGCTCAAATGGTAGAGCAGGCGTATCGTAAACGTCAGGTTATGGGTTCGATTCCCGTGGGTGGCTCCAAACAGACCTAACAGAAAGAAAATATGGCACAAAAAAGACATTATCATGAAGAAATACTAATTAAGAGACTTAAAAGAACTATATTGGCTGTTATAGGTATACCGGTACTGGTAATAGCCATAATGGCTTTTTTCGGCCCCACCGTGGCTTCAATATTTGGCTTCGTATCAATAGACAGATGGACAAAAGCTCCTGGTGATACGATCGCACCCACCGTTCCGGGCTTCAGAAGCCCTCCCGGAAGCGTTAAGGATACAAAAATTACTCTGAACGGGTTCGGAGAACCGGGATCAGTAATAAAATTGTTCATTAATGGCCCGGAGAAACAATCTACAGTAGTAGGAAACGACGGAACCTTCACTTTTCAGGACGTTGAACTTATAAACGGAAAAAACACATTGTTTTTGAAGGCACAGGATCAGGCAGGAAACGAGAGCGAAGCGTCAGAAAGAGTTGAGATCACTGTAGATACAATCGAGCCTAAAATAGAAATAACCGCTCCTGAAAAAGATAAAACGGTAAAAAACCTAAATGAGAGAGTACTAATTCAGGGCAAAATTAGCGAAAAAGCCACTATTAGAATAAACGACAGGCTTGCAGTACAAAAGCCCGACCTCACTTTTGAATTCATTCTAGGGGTAAAGCAGGGTGAGGTAGAAGTTACGGTCGAGGCGGTTGACGAAGCAGGGAATAAAAAGGAAGAAAAGCTAAAGTTCACCTATCTCAAACAAAGCGAGTAGCAAAAAGAACAAATACATAATCTGGGGATAAAATAAAGAATTTATAAACTGAGAACTCACCCCCAAGCCTACAATCAGGGATATATAGTACAAGCTTTTTTCGGCTGGGAAGGCAGAGGGGCCTTTGGCAAGTTTTGCCAAAGGCCCCAAAAAACCAATCAAAAAAAGTCCAAACCCGACAACTCCTGTTGTAGCAAGAACAAATATAAAACTCGAATCTATACCGGCCCCTGAATTTCCACCGTCCTCAATAGAATAATCAATAAAAGACAAAAGGTTGTTCTCTTTTTGCGCGTATCTAAGCGTATTAAAACCGACGCCACTTACCGGGTTACTTTTAAATAAGTCGAGCCCGTTTTCCCACGATCGCCATCTAAAGCTAGCAGAGTCGGCAGGATTTGTTACGCCTAAAATACGCCCCTGAACCCTTGGAACAGTAAAGAACACCAAGCTGCATATAAAAATAGACACAAGAAGCATTCTAGGCTTTCTAAAGACCCCGTACACCAACCCAATACATGCTAAAAACAACCAGCCGCTTCTTGAGAAAGTAAGAAATATTGCAATCAGACATAATAAAAAAAATAAACCTAATATATTTCTGGAGAAAAAGCTTCTTATGCGAATAAGAACGAGAAGAATAATGCAAAGATATGTAGCGGCAAAATTTGGATCGAAAAATGTAGATGCTAGCCTAAACTTATGGGGATCCCACCCTAAAGATCTTTCCAACACACCAAAGTCGGGTAAAAAATATAATTGAATAAAACCTAATATGATGAACAACAGGCCTGAAAAAACTATAGCTTTCTCGAGCCTTATGTGGCAGACTAGGCCGTTTTTAACAGAGGACGCAACGCAGAAACCAAATAACAAGTATGAGCTAAAACGTACAAAATAGAGAAAAGACTCAGAAAATTCTTCAGGTATCATTGAAACGGGCGTAACCAAAAGCGACACCAAGGCCCATGTAGAAAATACTGCAAAAGGAAATAATACAGACTCAACATACAGTTTCTTACCGCTTAATAATAGATAAAAAACGCAGTATAGGGCCGAAAATGCGATATAAATGTCAAAAAAGTAAATTCCGGGCCCTCCAAAATAGCTCAACTTGGCTAATTGTCCCAACATGAGAATAAAAGGAGAAAGGTAAATTATACTAGCGAGCAACATATGTTTTCCAGGACTTACGGGCAAAAATAACCAACAATATAACAATGAAGAGCTCGGAAAGCCAAGTTAAAACGGAAGAAGCATAAAACGAGTACATCGGAATTGTAATAAGATTCAAGGTCACGTTAAAAACTGCCCCCAAGAGATACACTGCGGGGAGGTATTTTTGCTTACCCAGCGAAACTATAAACCAAGAGATAGGTTGCGAAATATAGAATATCGGCAAACCTATAAGCAGCAGCCTCAAGACTCCGGCTGACTGTAGAAATTCTTGTCCGCCCAATAAATTTATTACATAACCCGACAAACCTGCCCCAACAGCCGCACCTGCAAAGCCTAAAAGGAACAGAAAGCCAATTGTTTTATAAAACATCAACAAAAAGTCTTCTTTTCCTGTTTCCAGTTTTTGAATAAAAATAGGGTATACAGCATTCATGAAAAAAGTCGGTAAAACTAAAGCGACTTCAAAGATTTTATACGGCAGACCATAGACCCCCACAGCCTCGGTTTGAGATAATTTTATAAAAGCGGGCACGGGTAGAACAGACATAAGAATTGCATCAGACTTAAAGTTAATTTGACTAAAAACAAACATCAGTCCTAAAGGCACTGCCTGGATCAGAAGAGGTTTGTAAATCTCTTTTTGTAATCTTATTCGCGCTCTAATGAAAAAAAACTTCTTTAATAAAAAATACTGAGCCAAGAATGTTATTGATCCGCCAACAACATAAGCAAAGCTTACCCACATAACGTTCTGCTTGAAATGTATAAGAACTAACGCGGTAATTAATATAGCCCCATAACCGAGAATATATGAGATTGTCGACAAATCATATCTTAAATATTTTTGAAAAATAATATTTGCGGAAGCATAAAGCGCCTGCGTAACTACAAGACACAGATTCAAAATAATACCAATTTTCAGCAACCTATTATAGGGAAAAAAGCTTAACACACCAAGCGCCACCAAGATTATCAGAAAAGAAATAACCAGCCTCAATCCTATTACATTTGCTAAATAAGTCTCAAGCTGAGATTTATCTTTTTTCACATCTCTAATAACTACAGCGTTAAAACCGAAATCAACAATTATGAAAAAAAGTGCAGGCCAAGACTGCATGAGGTTAAACTCTCCATAGCCTTCCCTGCCGTATAATCTAGAAACCAAAACAGTAACAAAAACTGTAATACCCATACTTAAAAACTTACCGATAATCTGATACAAAGCATTTGAAGCTACTACACCCTTTGTGCTGCTTGGGCCTGTTAACTTTAATAATTTAGTTACAATCATTTGACTCTATTCTACCAGTAAATAATGTCTCCGGCGTACCGGCAACCTTTTTCATGCTCTTTACCTCAAAAAATTGCTCAAAAGGCTCTTTATCTACATCGACCCAAGCAAAGTGATCGAATGGCGGCGGATACCAAATTGTAAATGGTATGACGGCCTTAATCCTCTTATCCTTAAGCCAAACCTGTTCGTAGGCAATTTTAAAATTCTCTCCAACTCTTTTTGATGTGTAATATGAAGGATTATAGGACAGGCCTTCTGCATGAGCCCACCCGGTTTCTGTAATAAATATAGGATATTCTTTTGATATACCGAGTACGGAAGACAGATAAGACAGCTCAAATTCATAGGCCCTAACACTATTTCTGCCCGAACCATAAGGAGAGCCTGAAAAGTTAGGCTGAGGGTAAGAATGAGAAGCCCATCCATCGAGCTTATTAAAAACCTCCGGGCGCGAAGAGTACATTTGATTAATAAAATCCAATGCGTCAATTGTCCCATTTCCACCCGAAGCACTTATATTTAACGCTCCATTTAACATAAAGTAGTTTGAATTTATGTCTTTAAAGATGTCTATAGTTGTATCCAGAATCTCAGCATATTGTTTGGGATCGGCTTTACCATACCAAAAATTCGAATCATTGGGCTCATTGTAAACCGAAATATAGCGATCCTTTACAGGCCAATCAAAAAAATTCAAAAACTCCGCACCTCTTTTAGTATCCCTGGGAATCTCATCCAAATCCAAGGCATTAAGCTGAATTATTGGAATTAAGTGCTTTTCTGCAAGCACCTCAAAAACTTTACGCCACTTTTCAAAATCACGGTCTGTACTAATATTGAAGGGGATTAAAACGTACCCCCAGTCTCCCCCATTAGAGTTTACCAGTTCTGCCGCTAAATCAAGGAATTCGGTGTCTTCTGCATAAACATAGATACCGTAAATATTATTGTTGTCGTTACCTATTGCATCTTTGTAGTACTGGTAATTAAACTCTAAAGAGGTGCATCCGGCATCTTGCTTAGGCAGTTTAGTATTAAATATGAATACTTCCGGCAGAGTATGCGAAACAAACGCCTCACGCAGAATATAAATAAAAATCGTAAACAGTAATGAGATTAAACTAAATAAGATTACATACAATACTTGGGTTAGAATGTGTCTCACATTCATATTCTACGAGTGTAAGCAATTTCTCGCAAACGTTACATTAAAAGGCATAGACAAACACCATACTAAACAAGTGTTATTTAAAACTTATCACTGTATAATGAATTAGTGGATCTGCTCAAAAAACTTATCATTATTCTATACGCCACCTCATTAGGTTTGATGACGGTAAATTTTATTTTTGTAAAAACGCCAAAAACGTATAACATAAAATCCCCGGTTCACGGTAGTTTTTCGGTCCTTGCTGCGGTCGATCAACAAAGAGAAAATTACATTGTCTACGGCTTTTTACCTTACTGGAAACTTGATAACGCAAAATTCATACAAACAGATAAGCTAACTGACATTGCCTACTTTGGGCTTAAGATAGAAGGAAACGGCGAAATAAGAAGGTTTGAAGAGCCCGGAGTACTAGAACCAGGCTACAACAACTGGAAAAATAACCCTGAACTTTCAAACCTCATTTCTCGAAGCAAAAAAGCCGGAGTTAGATTTGCTTTAACCATAATATCTCACGAAGACGAGGTTTCAGATGAGTTTTTAAATTGCACATCCTGTTGGCAAACACTAATAAATGAGATAGGGATTGAACTTGAAGAAAAAAATATAACCGACGTCAATCTCGATTTTGAGTACTTTGGATACACAGATTTGGAAACAGCCTTAAAATACTCTGCCTTTGCTAAACAGCTAAACGACACGCTCGATGCTCGTTACAATAACAACTCGAAGGTTATCGTCTCAACATTTGCCGATTCTGTTGTTAAACCAAGAGTCACACACATTGACACGTTAGCAAAATATACAGACGGGCTTTTTGTTATGGCATACGACTTTCACAGGCCCGCCTCAGCTACTGCAGGACCAATCGCGCCTTTGGGCGGAATGGGCGATAAAAGCTCTTACGACGTGATCACAATGCTCAAAGCGTACCTATCCACTATGTCGCCCGATAAAATAATTTTAGGCGTGCCGTACTACGGCTACAACTGGCTAATCGACGAACAAGCACCTTATGCAAACAGGGTTGAAGGTAACGACTACATAGGATACTCCGAATCTCAGCCTTACGAAACAATTGTATACGATATTAAGGAGCTAAATTCTTTAATTTTATGGGATAACATAGGGCAAACTCCATATTATTACTATCGATCTCCGGACTCAGGAGCTTTGAGAGTCGTTCACTTTGAAAATAAAGACTCTTTAAAAATGAAGTATGGGCTTGTTAAGCAATACAACCTGGGCGGTGTCGGATTATGGGCCTTAGGTTACGATGGCCAGCTCCCTGAACTATGGGACTTACTGGGGAAAGAGTTTGGGAAAAAATGAAGACTCCGTGGACTGAAATCCCACGGCTCTTCTTTCTTTGCAGTTGAGAGCTCACGCTTTCATCTTCGAGCTAAAGCACAGGACCTTCCCGATGCAGAAATAAATAGCGTGTAGGTTCGAAACCACTAACTAAGTTGAAATATCTTTATCTATGAGAGGCTTCTTCGCAAAATATGTGACAGGTTAGGTGTTTTTATTATGGTGGTCGGAACAGGACTCGAACCTGTGACCCCTGCAATGTGAATGCAGTGCTCTAACCAACTGAGCTACCCGACCTTACAAATATCAGACCCGGAGTTGTTGCCGAGGCGAGTTAATTATACAACATGAGTGCTTTTTGTTACTATATTATGTATGCCAAATTTTCGAAGAGCCGCACTCCATTTTTTACTCGATACAATTGAAATATTAGTTATAGGTACTTGCCTTGCCGCTTTCTCTTGGCTTGTAATTGCAGAGGCTGTAGAGGTTACAGGAGATTCAATGCTCCCAACACTACAGAATAGAGAGAGATTGATTGTAGAAAAGGTTTCGATAAAACTAGATAAGGTGGGACGTGGCGATATAATTGTCTTTAAATCCCCCCAGGATGATAAATTATTAATAAAAAGAGTAATCGCATTACCAAACGAATACCTGGAAATTATTTCACAAGACGTTTATGTGGACGGGAAGATGCTTCCAGAACCTTATGTCTCAAATCACGAAAACATGTCATCAATGAAAGTTCAATTAAAAGATGGGGAATATTTTGTAATGGGAGACAACAGAGGCGTGAGTAACGACTCTAGAAGGTTCGGCCCCATTAAACAAAGCTCAATATTCGGCCACGCCGTACTAATAATCAGCCCCGTGCAAGAATTTAGAATAATTAACTAAAAAAACAACCCCAGAATCCCTCTACAATCAACTGCCACCAGCTTGTGCAGGTGGTTTGCTGTAATTTCTTTGCACTGCAAAGCCCAACATGTTGGGTAATCTGCATCTACTAGCCTGCGCAAGTAGATTTAGGTAACGAAATTATAAAATGAAGGTTCAGGAAAATTGCAAACTTTTTACGATGAGCTTGAATCTACTATGCTTCGGTTACTACGTCGATTCTCTTCTTTTTTCGAGTATCGTTCACGAATTTTACAATACCACTAACTTTTGAGAATAAGGTGAAGTCTCTCCCCATGCCGACATTGGCCCCGGGTTTAAAGGTTCTGCCTCTTTGTCTCACGATAATCTGCCCCGCCTTAACCACACCTCCGCCAAAAACTTTAACTCCAAGTCTTTTTCCTGCGGTATTACTTCCTTGTCTTGCTTTTGCACCTGCTGCTTTTTTATGTGCCATAGTTTCTCCAAATTAATTTTTTTTAGGTTTTGTGCTTTCTTTAGTCGTCTTTTTTACTGTTTTTTTAGTAGTTGTTGGTGCTTTCTTATTTTCCGCTTTTTTAGTAGCAGGGGTAGACTTTTTCTCTACTTTTTTTACTGCTACTTTTGCAGGAGCTTTTGCTTCTTTTTCAGCACTTTTTTTAACTCCAGCTTCAATTGTAGACTTAGCAACTTTCGAAACAGGTTTTATCTGGTTCTCTGCTTTTGTCTTTGTTTCTTCAGTAGATTTTTTACCAACACTTATAGAATCTATTTTAACTACCGAAATCGGTTGTTTATGTCCCTTAACTTTTCTGTATCGGGATTTTGATTTAAAACGTGCAACTCTTATTTTGTCGTCTCTTTTTTGCTCAAGGATAGTTGTTTTAACAGTAACGCCCTTTAAAGACTCTGCATCCAAAAGTAAAATTCCCTCTTCAGAATACATTAGAACTTCGAGATTAATCTCGTTTTGACGCTCTATCTCAAAGACATCGCCTTCTTGAACTCTTAGTTGTTTTCCACCTAATTGGATTACTGCATATTTCATAACATTGTGAATAATACTACAAATGGTCCAATGATTCAACAATCATAAGATTCTCGACTAAATCAATATCGTCATCTCCTGCTACACGGTTTTTTCTAATTAAACCGCACTTGTTGCATTTGTGTACTATTACTTCCTCCCCGTCTTTCTTTATAATTTTCGCGACAGCCGCCATGGCGCCGCCGCATTCTGATTTTCTATCGCCTATTGTATTATCTACGTGCATAGAACACAAGCAAAAAGGACAGTGGTTTCTATTTTTTGTTCCCGGGGCTTTAAAAAAAACCTTTTTCGCACAGTTTATGCAATAAAAATACATATTAGTTTGAGCCAAGTGTTATAAGAACGTCGTATTCGGAATCTTCAGGCAGATCGGTTAAGATTTCTACTGTAAACTCATCTTGCAAGTCTTCTTCCAGAACCGATGCGTAGGCTTTTTTGCTTTCTTTAATCTGTATAGTGGTAGTTTCCAGCCCACTTTTATCGGAATCTCCTATACCTTCAACTTTATAACCCAGCTCCTCCAGAGTCGCGCGCGTCTGAGATGCCAAACCTGCTATTCCTGCGCCGTTTTCAACCCTAAGCACTATATCCTCCTTATTTAGATCCTCAATCGCATCTTCATCTTCTAAATCAGCGCTGCCTTGGGTAGTGTCGTTCGTTTGTGTCTCTTGGCTAAGTACTGTAGGGGCATTGTCGGTGTTTGATGCAGCAAGACGGCTTGCTTCCAAACGTGGTCGGTACAAGAACACATATCCGCTTACAACCAATAGAACCACAGCCGCCGACATAGCAACTCCCGCATACACGGGAACCAAACTTCTGGAGACAGCCGGCAGGGGCAATAGATTTAAAGCATTTACTTGTGTTTGGAGCAGTTCAGGGTTGTCTTTTAGCATCGATTCGGCCATCAAATGTACTTCATAACCCTTGGCCTGGGCAAAATCTTCGTCAAGCTCAAGCAGTCTCGAAACTTCGAAAGAAGACTCAAGCTTGCTGTCGTCTTCTCCATCAACCAGATAAAGCCGGTTTATTGGGGAGGCTTTTTTAAATACACGAAGTTCATCTATGTAGGCGTTCATTGCAGCAGCATCTTTGAAAGTATATTTTTCCTCAACATGGTAGATTCCGTTTAGTTCCGCAAGAGCCAGCATTTTTTCGTCGGACGTGCCGTTTGTGGATATAAACACTGCGGGGTCGTTGCTTTGCATAAACTTAGGCAGAAGCAAAACCCAAGGCAGAACGGCTTTCAGAGGCATTTTAAGTTCTAGAGATAGGCCTAGTATAGAGTCTAGGAGCTGTTTTTTGACAGCAATGAACTGGTATACAAAAGGGGCTATTTTTTTATAAGCAAAATAATAGCTATCAATGTCTTCGGTTAGCTTGTTTTTAGCTTCCTCGATGATAAAAGTATCGAGCGAGTCCTGATTTTTACTAGATGTTACAAAAAACAGCTCCGATTGAGAAGGTTGCAACAAATACACTAGTTGCAAATGCCTTTTTTTGACAGCTGTAAAACCTTCAACTACCTTAAATATTGCTTGAGCAAGCTCCTGCGTGTTATTAATCGATCCGTCTTGATCAACAATTTCAGGCGAAACATCAACAGAAGACTGTAAAAGTCCTTCTTTAGATAATACGCTAGCTTTTAAAATATTATTACTTACTGATAAAATTAAATCGGGCATACATAAAATATACCATAAAAATGGTTCCTAAAACTACGTATTGCACTAATTTAAGAAATCAAACTAAGCCAAATTTTGAACCCTATATTCAGTAGAAAATTCAATTTCTTCAGCCCCGACTTTATCTTTAATGTAATCACCAAACATCTTTAGTATCTCGGCATTGTCAGCCTCGTCCATTAAAAATACTTTAACCCTGTCCGAGACGTCTAGATTTTCTTCTTTTCGCATATCTTGTATTTTTCTTATTAAGTCGCGCGCCGCTCCTTCAAGCTCTAGCTCGCGAGTAAGTGTTGTATCAAGATAAACTTTGTACTCTTTTGACTCAGAAAAAGGCATTGCAGATATTTGAGAAGGTATTTCCGAACCGACATGTACAACCTTAACATTAACCTCATCCTCTATTAAATCCGAAAATAAGTTCAAAGATTCACTTGTAACATAAAGTCCTGCTAAAGGCTGCCTTATCTTTATTGCTTCCGAAACTCTTACAGAAAGCGCCAGCGAAACAACCTCACGCGTATTAGCCATTCTCTGAAGTATCTCAATCTCGGATTGCTCCAGCTCTTTGTAAGAAGGGAAAAAATCAAAATGCACGGAACCGAATTCTGTATAGTCGGGTAAATTAAGGGTCTGGTAAATCTCCTCTGCCATGAAAGGCACAAAGGGTGCAATTAGCTTACTTAAGGAGCTCAAAACAAAAAATAATACATGTAGGGATTCAGCATCTCCTGAATTTATGCGGTCTCTAGAACGTCTTACATACCAGGTAGATAAATCATTGACGAGGGGGGCAAGCTGCCGTGCCGCCTCCATAACTGTATAGTCATCCATTTTCTCCACAACAACATTGATCGTCTCCTGCAATCTTGCCAACACCCATTTATCCAAAACATTATCGCTTTTCGGAACATTTAAATCAGGTTCGAATTCGGCCTTATTCGCATATGTTACAAAATATTTTACGCAATTCCACAACGGTAAAAAAAACTCTTTGCGGGCGTCGATCAAAACCTGCTCATAAAATCTTGGACTTTCTCCCTGCACAATAGGCGAATTCAATAAAAAGTATCGTAAAACATCTCCGCCGTACTTGTCTAATACTGTATCAAGCGGCTGATAATTTTTTTTGCTTTTGCTTAACTTCTTACCCTTTTCGTCAAGCAACATACCTGAAA
>ERZ795048.2524-NODE-2524-length-14639-cov-34.732926_pt1 | contig 14639 bp, 10 predicted proteins | sample MGYA00375132_ERZ795048 | MGnify/ENA primary metagenome ERZ795048 (study PRJEB30177, sample SAMN05720225) | activated sludge metagenome | isolation source: Anaerobic digester | place: Hong Kong | collected 2014-12-17 ...
ATTTATTATTTTATTTATATATCAGAGAGACTCAATCGCGTTCGACAATAGACATATGTAATCTTTATGTCAAGAATTTAATAAAACTATCTATTCAGTGATGTGGAGCTGGATATCCCTATTGATGAGTAGATCTCCCTTGTGGCCTTTGACTGGTTCAGTGTATAGAAATGGATTCCCTTCACATCATTATCTATAAGCTCATGGACCTGTTGTGTGGCCCAGTGAATGCCGACTTTTTCCACATAGCTGTCATCCTCGGCGCGGAGGAGTGCGCGCTGGAGCTTGGCAGGTATGCGGGTTCCCAGGGCGAGTTCAGCCATGCGGTACATCCCTTTCATTGATGTTACAGGCATAATCCCGGCTATAATGGGGATTTTTATCCCCGCGATCTCACACCTCTCCCTGAAATCGTAGAAATCCCTGTTGTCAAAAAAGAGCTGTGTGCATATGTAGTCAGCGCCCGCATCAACTTTTCTTTTAAGATTATCCATCTCCACAATCCTGTTCGGGGTCTCCGGGTGTCCCTCGGGGTATCCGGCAACACCTATACCCATTTCAGGGAAATTCTTCTTTATAAACTCCACCAGTTCTGATGCGTACGAGAATCCCCCTTCGGTTTTTACAAATTTCTCCGAACCTGCGGGGGGGTCACCTCTGAGAGCCATGATATTTCTGATTTTATTCTCCCTGTAGCGCGTGAGAATGGCATGGATCTCATCTTCGGTTGAGCCTACGCATGTCAGGTGGGATACCACGGTTATATTTGTCTCTTTCTGGATTTTTACAATAAGGTTGTGAGTCAGATCCCGTGCGGAGCCCCCCGCGCCATAAGTCACACTGACATAAGCCGGATTAAGAGGGACAAGGTCGCTTATTGTCCTGAAAAGGGTTTCAGAGGCCTTCTCACTCTTCGGAGGGAAGAACTCAAAGCTGCATGAGATTCTGTTATTATCGAGTATATCGCGTATATGCACTTGTTTATCCTTAAAGTTATTCAAATCTAAACTCTTCCGTTGAAAGTATATGTCAATAAATTTAAGGGGCTGCATGACAAAAACAATTTTTCAGCAAAAGCAGCCGTCTCTGTAATTATAATAACTACAATATAAATGTGTTAAAGTTACTTTCTTTTAAGGAAATAATTTCTGGACAGAAAAAATGGCGGGGATGAAAAGGGGAAAAACAGCGTTCAGGCGGATTTTATGTTTTTTATGAATAGGGCGGATTATTATACAAAAAAAATTATTTCTGAAGGGGAAGTGCGAAAGTTCCGTGATGGTGAACTTTCATATTCATGCGGATACCCTCTGCTTAAACTGAAGGGCTCCTATTACAGCATGGGCCTGCAATACGGCGTGCTGCTCCGGAAAGAAATAACGCGGCTTTACGGCAGGAATAATGAACGGAAAGCTGAGGTGATGAGTGCTCTCCCCTGGTATATGAGGCCTGCCGGCGGGCTTATCATGGCTCTTGTCGCGGGATATTCAGTGTTGCGTGTTCCGCGTAAATACAGGAGGGAGCTCACTGCGCTTTCGAGAGGGAGCGGTGTTGCTTTTATGGATATCGCGACAACAGCTTTCGGCGGAGTGGTATTTGATGCAGCGTGCACATCAGTTCTCGCAGGGGGTAAAAACGGGCTGCTGCATGCGCAGAACCTGGACTTTGAGCCAGCATATCTTGGTGAATTCCCTGTCATTGTTGAATATCACCACCCCGGGAAACTCCGCTACATGCATTTAGGTATAGCCGGTATTCCCGGGATTTTTCACGGTATGAATGAGAAGGGGATATCTGTTACTGTTAACTACGGTGACGGAACGTATAACAGGGCGAATAAAGGGCTCCCTATGGGGTATAAGCTGCGCGAGATCCTTGAAAGAGCGGAGAGTGTTGATGACGTTGAGAGAATACTCCATGAAACAGGGCCAGATGAGTTAGGTTGGATAGTTACAGTGGGGAGTTCATGCGAAAAGTGCGGCGCGGTTTTTGATATATTCAACGGTGAAATTGTCAGGACTGAATTTTCCGGTAAAGGATCTGAGTTTGTTCTTAACAATATTTTTTCGCCGGAGAGGACAGGAAATTCCGGTCTTTCAAAAAAGTATCTCCAGATAAGCAGGGGTGAAGGTTTATACAACCTGGCGCGTGCTGACAGACTGAAAAAGATCCCCGGTAAAAAAGGGATACGCTCTGCCGATGAAATGATCAATTTCCTGAGAGACTATGATTTTTACGGATACAGAAAATTCTGCGGTTCAATGAATGCAACCATTGTTAACGAACGGACTCTCCATACTATAATTTTTGATTACACTGATTCTGCAGTTTATTTCTCATCCGCTCAGGGATACAGTGCTTTGTCGCGAATAGTCCGTTACGACTTCAGTAATGGCGGAGCAGTTTCATACATGGATCCTGCACCTGAATTTGAATCTGACGAACTGAAGGGCTTTCTTCAGTGGTACTGCAGTTTTCAGGACGCGTCAATAATCGGTACTGTGACAGAGGGGATTTCGCGTAGATTCAGTTTCGTGAAATTTAAAGAACCTGATTTTTCTGCTGTTGTGAAAAATTCACACACTGCTTCATGCAGAAATCCAAGGGAGTTGTGGTCACTCTTCAGAATCTGGAAAAGGAGCAGAACCGCAATCAACCCGGAAGATATACTCCGCTCCTGTGATAAAATGATAAAGAGATACCCGGACCTCGCGATACTGATGATAATCAGGGGCAATATAGAAAAGTCCCTGCGAAGATATGATGATGCTGTAAAAACTTTTGAGCGTGCTCTCAGGTGCGGCATAATTTCAGGTTATGATAAAATTCATATATACAATGATCTTGTTAAACTTCTCGGCAGGAGCGGTAAAAAGGAGAAAGCCCTGAAATATGCCGTGAAAAATATTGAGCTGGTAGACTCACTAACAGAAATATACTCCAGCGGTGATATTACCGGGAGAATATATAAAAAAATGAAAATGCATGTTGAGAAGTCTGACTGATGTCAGGCTTCTCTCTTGTTATCGGTAATAAAGAATTCCAGCAGATTTTTCATACTTTCCGCCTGAGCACTGATCTCTTCAGCGGAGGAGGCAATCTCTTCAGCACCCGAAGCCTGCTGCTGTGTCTGCTCATTGATCTGATCCATGGTTTTAGATATCTCGGTATGAGTGATTGTCTGCTCATGTGTTGAATCAGAGATATTGTCAGCCATCTCCATGACCTGCTTGGTCGCAGTGGTTACCTCTTCGCCTGCCTTTGCCTGTGTTTCAGTGGACTGGGCAATCTTCTGTACCAGTAGTTTTGTATTGTTGATATAATCGATGATATTATTAAGGGCCTGTGATGTGTCATTGATATCCTGGATACCCTGTTTGGCGGATGTTACACCATTGGAAACAAGAGTTGTTATACTCTTGGCTGACTCAGCTGTCTGTTCCGCAAGTTTTCCGATCTCGTCAGCAACAACAGCGAAACCGCGTCCATGATCTCCCGCCCTGGCAGCCTCAATGGCCGCGTTAAGTGCAAGGAGGTTAACCTGGTCTGAAATATCACTTATGAGAGATACCATCTCCGCAATTTTAATTGAATTGGCTTCAATGCTGTTCATCCCTTTTATGGTGTTCTGCATAAGGTCGTTACCTTTTACAGCTTCATTGGTTGTGTCGTTTGCAACTTTAAGTGTTGCAACAGCGTCATTGTTTACTGCCTTAATAAGCCCGCCAAGTTCTTCAATAAGCCTGTAGGTATTCTTCGCGTGATTAGACTGTGTTTTGGCGCTGTCAGCTATAGATTCATTTGATGCGGATATCTCTTCAAGTGACGCTGTTGCCTCTTCAACAGAAGCGGCCTGCATCTGCGCGCTGTCAGCCAGCGATGAACTTGTTGCTGAAAGCTCCTCTGCGGAAGCTGCAAGCTGGTTGGAGGAGTTAAGTGCTGAGTCAACCACCTCGCTGATTTTGTCCTGGAACTGCTTCATGTTTTTAATCATGTCGCCGAATTCATCAGGGAGATAGTCATCGGTTCTGGCTGTGAGGTCACCTGCAGCAAGTTTTTTAAATACCTTGATTGTATTCCTTATCGGGTTGGAAAAGCTTTTACCAGTCTTATAAAGAATAATGAAAACAACAGTATAAATAAAGAGCATCCCGATTATGACGCGCAGAACAATTGAATTAACAGGCTTCATGAGAGCAGATTCATAACTTGTTGATACAAGGTAATGCCCTGTTGTTTTAAGCTTGATTTTACGCAGCATTAATTGCTTATTGTTGATTACAAAATCATGAAATTCATTGTCTTCGGATTTTATAAAAGCTGTTAAATCCTTCCCGTTTTTATCCAGCAGATCTTTCCCTATAACTTTATCAAGGAGCCTTTCCTCAGGATGATATATTATCTTCCCTTCACTGTTCATGATTAGAAATTTCGTCTCGTCACTTGTGCTTCCGCTGTTTACAATTGTTTCCATAGCTTTTGCGTTTATTGTCGCGCCAACTGCACCCCACATATTCCCATTAATAATTTTAGGGATAAGACACACAATTATTTTACTCCCTGTATCTTTGCTCTGAAGTAAATCTGACCATGCAGCCTTTTTTTCAGCACTGGCTTTCCTGAAGTATTCTCTTTCACTTAAGTCCGGAGTATTGCCTCTGTTTGTAAATGACTGTCCGCTGTTTTTCACCAGGAAAAGTGTTTCAATACTGGCGCTCTGTTTATTATCAAAAAGTTTTTTTGCCATAGCGATTGAATCTGCCTGTGACATGGTTTCAGGTATTGAAAAATTCAATCCTGACTGCAGCTCAATCTGTATATTGTTAAATGTATCTTCAATTGCTTCTGCTGTTTTATCGGATTGTGAAATAAGATTTGCTCTGTAAAACTCAATTGTTCTGTTGACATTTACAGAGTAAATCCCGATACCGACGAAAAGGAGCGTAATTACAATAAAACTCAGTATGGGGGCCAGAAGTTTTTCAAACATTGAGAGAGATCTCAGGTTAACTGTGCTTGAAACAGGATAGAGAATAATCTTAAACCTGTAATAATGAAAAAGTGTGAGGCTTAAAGATAGAAACAGTCCGAGTAATATAAAGAATAAAACCTGGTAAGGCGTGATAAGGATACGTTTATAATAGCTCATTACTGTAATGATAAGTGAACCTGATATCAACGGGGTAAAAAACAGAACTGATACTATTCCGGGCAGTCTTTTTGCGAAACCTATAGAGTTTTCGTCATCGGCTTTTTCATTAATCAGTTTCTGCAGCTTATCCGTCAGTTTATGGTATATCAGCAATACAATGATGAAAACCGGTATTGAAAAGAGAGTCATGAATTTCATAGCAGCTAAAACAGCTGCTTTATTTACACTCATCAGCAGGAGAAGAGTCATTATTACTGGATATGAAATAAAACATGCAATAAAATTTATTGTAAGATGTTTTTTAATTTGAGTTAAATCATTCTGGCGCATTGCACCCTCCGGCGTAGGTATGAGGTATATAGTCTTGCTGCTGGTTCAGTTTTTTTAACAAGGATTAAGGGGCTCCGCAACAAATCTATTATAGTAAATAATAATATATTTTTAATTAAGAGTAAATTTGCTGATTTAAAAACAATAATTTTTTTTGAATATTTTCAGGCAAATACTCTGTTTTAATTATCGGTGAGAAATACAGAACAGGGCTCTTAAAAATTAAATCCGGGATATTATTTTTCAGTGAATACAAGGATAGAAAATTCATCTATTTCACTTCAAAAACACTTTTAAGGTATTCAAGAAATCCGGGATCATCACACATTACCTTTTCAGCGTCATCGCTTATCTTCGCCACAGGGTAGCCGTTGCACCTGTTCATTTTAATTACTATACTTAAAGGGGTCACGCCCGGAAAATCATTTGTAAGATTTGTCCCTATTCCGAATGAGACATTGATTTTACCCCTGAATTCATTAAGGAGCATCTCCGCTTTCCTGAAATCCAGGCTGTTGCTGAAAACTATTGTTTTTGTGATGGGATTTATCCCTAATTTTCTGTAATGATTGATTATCTTGTAACCGAACTCAACGGGATCGCCGCTGTCATGCCGGACTCCATCGTAGAGTTTGGCAAAGTAGAGGTCAAAGTCCCGGAGAAAAGCATCCACTGTGATTGTGTCTGAGAGCGCAATTCCCAGGTCGCCCCTGTATTCATCGGTCCACTTCTGAAGCATATGTTTCTGGCTCAGGTGAAGTTTTACTCCCACAGCCTGGCCTGCCATAATCCATTCGTGTGCCATTGTGCCTATAGGTTTAATGCCGTACTTTTTCGCGAAGAAGACATTGGATGTACCGAAAAAGTTTGCCGCGTCAAGATTATCCCTGAGCCTGTGGATCACCTCGTCGTGCCACCTGAATGAATGCCTCCTCCTTGTGCCGAAGTCGGCAAATTTGAATTCGTCACTGTTCTGCCGTATTATTTCAATCTTGCTGTCCAGAAATTTCCTTGCCCCTTCGTAATCCGGTTCAGGGACCATCTTTCTGAAATAGATTTCATTAACAATAGAAAGGAGAGGGACTTCAAATAGAATTGTAAGGAGCCAGCTCCCCTTAACTCTGATGCTCAGTGTCCCTTCCGGCGTGATCTCCGGCTTAACATGCTCCCTGTTCAGTTTCATCAGGCTCAGGAAATCTATAAAGTCCTTTTTGAAAAAGGGTATCTGCCGCAGGTAATCCAGTTCATCTTTCGAAAAGCGCAGGGTGCAGAGTGAGTCCAGCTCTTTCTCGATTTCATCTAACATCCCGGAGAAGTTTATACCCGCAGTGCGGCAGTTAAAAGAGTACTCAGCGTCAACGTCAGGATACTGGTGCAGGACACCCTGCATCATTGTGAATTTATAAAAATCATTATCAAGAAGGCTTATTATAATCATCAGTTTAATTGTCCGCTGTTATTTTAACATTAAATCATCCGGATTGTCAATAATATGGATCCCGGTTTTTTTCATCTCATCTATTGCTGCTGTTATGGTGGGTGCTGAAATACCCCTGCATGCCGCAAGGTTCACTATCACGTTAAATCCCGCGTTTTTAAGCTGCAGAGCTGTCCTCTTAACACAGTAGTCTGTTGCAAGCCCCCCGACAATTACTGTATCTATCTCCCTGAGTTTAAGAAATTCAATAACCCCCGTAGAGCTTTTCCCTGCAAGGTCATGGAAGCATGCGCCGTATGGATGCATATCCGGCTCCATCCCTTTCCACACAAAAAAATTGTATTTAGACGGGTGCGGGAGATCATCAAGAAGTTCAGCCCCCTTTGTTCCCCCTATGCAGTGGGCTTTCCATCGTATATCAACATTCTCCCCGTCTACAGGGGAAAACTGAGGTTTATCTTTGTCTGCAATCCAGACAGCCTTTGAGTTGTGCCAGTCCTTTGAGCCTACTCTCACACATGCAAGCTTTGCCTGCCTGTTAAGCGCCTGGGCAATTTTATCCCCTTCAGCAACAGGGAGCTCATCCGGGCAGAGCGGGGTGAATCCTTTCTGAGCGTCTACATCAAATGAGGCGGTTTTATTATAATCGATTACCATATTTTTCTCCAAAAATTTCAGATTTTGACATTTTTCACCGGCAATTTCTAAAAGATAACTATTAATCAATAAAACAATAAAAAATTTAAATTAATGTTGTCAAAATATACCAGGTATACTAATATTGTCTACATGGTATACTAAAATGAAAACAAAGAATAAAGCACTTGAAGAGAGAATTTTAAAAAATACCGAGGCCCTTATTTCCCGTAACGGGATTAAGGGGTGGAATATGAATGATCTCGCCTCTCATGCCGGTATAACAAAGCGCACTCTGTATAAAATTATAGAGTCTAAAGAGCAGCTTATCCGGGAAATTGTTTTTAAGAATATTTTTGAAATAAGAGACAAAATTTCAGAAATAATCAAGGGGAGTGATGATGTCCTGACCGGTATAGATAGCATTATAACAACGATAGCTGAACTGCTGCGGAACAACATCATCAACCGGTATGGTGAAATACTGAATGAATTCCCCGATCTTGAGGCTGAGATTGTTAAGGAGAATGCGATTTTTTTCAGCCAGCTTCGCGATTTTCTCAGCAAAGGAATTGAGGAGGGGTATCTTGTTAAGGACCTTACACCTGATTTCATGTACCGTACATTCCTGGCGAATTTATTTTATTTTATAAAGTACAGCAGAACACAGGAGGAGGCAGCAGACAACATGGCCCTGGCTCTGCGCTGTATGTTCAGGGGGAGCATCAATTATGAAAGAAAATAAAAAGTTTATATATCCAATAATTAAATCTTTATGAGAGGGGACTATGTATAAAAAACTTCTTCACTATCTTTCCATAACTTACAGGAGGCCGAAACTTGCAGCGCTGTGCGGATTGCTGGTTACAGCATTGTTCGCCTCCGCCATACCGTTTATCCAGTTTGATAATGACATTAAGAATTTCCTGGCGCTTGATCATCCGCACAGGGTATCAAATGACAGGCTTAATGAAGTTTTCGGATCGAGCGAGATGATTCTCATCGGGATTGAATCGGATAACGCCTATTCAAAAGAAACGGTTGAGTATATCAGGTGGCTCCAGGGTGAAATTGAAAAGCTGAACTGGGGTTACCCTGCTAAGAGTATTTCAGGTGAGCTGAATATTTCAACTGATGAAGCAAACATGCTTATCGATGCGGTAAACCGTTACGAGATTCAGGGGAAAGATGCTCTTAAAACGCTTCTTACTAACCCTGAGCAGATGACAAATGAACTATTCTGGGACGCGGAGTTTTCCGGAAAAATAGCGCGAAAGATGAAGAGGACACCAGTTGAAAGGCTGCTGCAGCTTTATAAGTTTCCTGTTGATGAAATCAAATCTGTGAATAACACAGATTTTATAAGGGGTGAGGGTGATAAATTCGTAGTAGAGAAACTCATTGAGCCTGAAAACGCTGATAATGCCTCACTGCAAAGGATGAAAGAGAGAGTGAAGAGCTGGTCTCTTTATGACAGGCTCCTCTATTCTGCAGACGACAGGCTCACTGTTCTCTCTGTGCAGATGAATCCGGTTGACATTAACCTCCGCAAGCAGTTTAACATAGAAATTGAGAAGATAATAAAAGCAAGCCCTAAGGGTAATCTCGATGTCTACATGGCAGGTGAACCCGTTGTTACAGACAGGGTCAGCAGCTCAATGGGTGATGACCTGAAAAGGCTGCTGCCGTTTGTAATGCTGGTTATGCTCATTATACTCTATATAATCTTCCGTCACTACGAGGGCGTTGTGTTCCCCATGATTGCCATGATCTTTTCTGTTATATGGACTCTCGGCACCATGTCAATTCTCGGGATCCCGATGAGCATGGTGAGCATCTCCATACCTACAGTTCTTACTGCCGTGGCGAGCGCTTATGGAATTCACTTTATGACCCATTATTTTATGAGTCCTGAGAGCGGCAGGTATGAATCCTGTGCTGACAGCATGAAGGTCAGCGGCCTTGCAATAGTAATGGCTGCACTTACAACTGCTGCGGGATTCGGTTCTCTCGCCACATCTGATATGACTCATATCAAAAATTACGGAATAATAACAGCCATAGGAGTTTTCTACTCTCTTGTTATTACAGTAACTCTCATACCGGTTTTTCTTTTATTGAGAAAAAACAGAAAGCCCGATCTGGCCTTTGTTAAAAAAGAGGGTGATTCACGGGATGTCAGTTCACGCTTCCTCTTTTTTATTGAATCAAAACTTGGAGGGCATCCGGGGAAAGTGCTTGTTGCCGGTGTAATTATTGTGGTCATCTCTCTTGCGGGAATGTTGTCTGTGAAGGTAAGCATGAACACAATGGATTTTTTCCAGGAGGGCTCTGAGATTAAGAATGCAGATGAAAAACTTAATGCGAAGCTTTCAGGTACCCAACTGCTGAATATTAATATCGAAAGCAGTGACGGCTCAGCTGTAATTACTCCTGAAGTTTTAAGCAAAGTTGAGAGCTTTCAGAAAGAGCTTGAGTCTAAGTATAACCTTGTGGGAAAGACTGTTTCTGTTAATGATTTTCTGAAGAAAATGAACCAGGAGATGCATGGCGGCGACGCTGTGTTCTATAAACTCCCGGAAACAACGCAGATGGCTAAGGAGTACCTCCTTCTTTATTCAGGAGACATAGATAATATGATCTCCAAGGAGATGGATAAAATCAGGATACACCTCAGTATAAGAAGAGGGAGCATGTCCGACCTTGCTGAAATAAGGGGATTTGCTCTTGAATACTTCGGAGATGATTTCAGAAAGAGTAACAATGTCACAGTTAATGCCGGAGGATTTCTCGACCTTATGATTGAGGCGAACATCCTTGTGTTCAAGGGGCAGATATCAAGTCTTGCCCTGTCTCTGGTTGTGGTGTCTATACTGATGTATATCATATTCAGGAATATTAAGCTGACCCTGATTTCACTGATTCCATTACTGATAGGTATTGCGATGAATTTCGGGCTCATGGGATTTCTGAATATTCCGCTTAACGCGGCAACTGCCCTTGTGGCGTCAATATCCATTGGTATGGGTATAGATTACTCGATCCACTTCATCACGCAGTACCGTAATTCTATGGAGGAATTGAATGATGTGGATAAAGCCGTACGCAAAACTTATGAAGGCACAGGGAGGGCCATTCTTTCAAATGCAGCATCAGTAATGGCAGGGTTCCTTGTTCTTCTCTTTTCGGAATTTCCTGTTATAGCGCAGTGCGGCGGACTTATAGCATTCACTGTAACTGTAACAGGTTTCGCTGCAATCATTGTAATACCCGCAGCGATGAGAGTGTTCAACCGGCCTGCTTCAGCCGGAAAACAGAAGGTGGCATGATGCTGCGAAACTGTTTTCCCGAAACGGGGTGTAAGGGGGAGAGTCCCTTCAGAGCCCATGCAGGGGATTCACTTCGGGCACGGGATGCAGTTTCGCCATATATTCTAATAATAAATATTATACAGAGGAGTCTGTTATGAGAACAAAACTTATTTCTATTTTAACCGGAGCCCTGCTTGTTGCAGCGGGCGCATTACACGCTCAGGACAACATGTCCGGAGAACAGATCGCACAGAAAGTGCATGACACAAACAAATCATCACAGGGGATTGTCCTTAAAGGGAAGATGACACTCGCAGGGGTAGGTGGAGGTTCATCGGAATCGCGTTCAATGGTGCTTCTTGCTTACGATAAAAACGGGCTTTCAAACGGATTGTTCAGGTTTACTGATTCATCTTACAGGGGAACAACTATGCTGACAATTGAAAGAGCAGGAAAAGAGAACCTTCAGTATCTTTATCTCCCTTCAGTGGGGAGCCCGAGACAGATTGAAGGTTCTGACCGTGAAAAGAATTTTGTTGATACAGATTTCAGCAACGAGGACCTGGGAGGTTCAAGAATTTCAGATTATACATATAACAGACTCCCTGACAGGAAAGCAGGGAACTACGACTGTTACATGATTGAAAGGTTCCCTAAAAACAGATCTTCAAAATACAGCAAACATGTTGTGACAATTGATAAAGCCACAATGATCCCAATTGATGTACAGTTCTACGCAAAATCAGGTAGAGTTGTTAAAACAATGCGTGCATCCAACATTAAACAGATAAGCGGTAATATCCGTGTACCAATGAATCTCCAGGTTGTTGATATTGAGAAAAAACATCAGACAATAATAAATGTTTCGCATGCGCAGGAAAAAAATATCAACAGGGGATACTTTAACAGAAACCGCCTGAACATGCAGTGGGCGGAGCAGTAAAAGGAGAAGTTTATGAAAAACAGGAAATTAATCTTAAGAAGTGTATACATATTTGCAGTTGCCGCGGCGCTTATAGTGCCGCAGGCACTCACTGCTGCAATAACTGTAAACGGAAATGTTGAAGCAAGAAACCAGTCAGGTGTACATGAAGGTGATGTGTACAGAAACTATCTCAAGGCTGACGTGGAACTTGGAGAAAGCCTCAATAACACAGTGGTGAAAGTGATCCTCCGCGCGGAAGATGACACAATCCGCCCCGAGAAAGAGGATAAAACAACACACCCTGTATCAGGGGCAAAAATTACAGACAGAAATTATCTCGATGACAGCTACGACGGCCCGCAGCGCGTCTATCTCCGCGAAGCATATATCAGTCATGATATATATTTTGAAAGCGTAATAGACAGTGTAAACCTGAAGATGGGGCGTATCATATACACATGGGGTAATGCAGATGAGCAGAAACCTGTGGATATAATAAATCCCCAGGATTACTCCAACCTTTACTTTACACCGATTCAGGACCGGAAGATCGGTGTGTTCAGCGGTTCAATGTCTGTTTTTTTCACAGAGAATTTTTTCATCGAAGGTGTTGTTATCCCTGAGTTCCGGTCATCAGAGATAGCAACAACAGTATTCACCACTGATGAAGTAACAGGATTACAGGAAAACCCTATGTTCGATCTTCAGGACCCTGAAACTCCTGACAAAAAAAACCAGGAGAACAGCTACGCAGGGCGCATAGGTCTCATGATATTCGACATAGATATGCACGCGAATTACTATTACGGGTATGATCATCTTCCTGTGAACAGATTCGCAATAATATCTCTCCCGCCGGCGCCTGCACCTTATTTAAATGTAACTCCGGAATATGAAAAAATTCAGATGTTCGGCTTCGACTTTCAGAGGGCTCTCTTCTTCGGAATAACTCTCCGTGGAGAAGGTGCATACTATGATAAGGGGAAATATTTCTACTATGACACAGAAACTCCAACTGGCGTTATCCTGTATTCTCCTCTTGGGCAGGATTTGCAGACCGGCGGAAACGGCTCCATAGAAAAAGATTACGTTTACTACACAGCAGGTTTTGATGACCATGATTTTATCTTTGATGACCTTTACGTGAACCTTCAGTTCAGCCAGAAGATAATTATGGATCATGAAGATACCCTTGCACAGGATAAATATGTAAACCATATACTCTGGACAGTGAAATACTTCATGCTCAACAAAAAGTTCTGCATCTCAACAAAGGGGGCGTACAACCTTAAAGAGGAGAGCACTTATGCCAATGGCGAATTTCTTGTGAAATTTACCGACAACTTCGAGTTCATGTTGGGCGGCTGGGTTCTTGAAGGTGATGATGATACAGAGATAGGGCAGTTTGACCATAATGACATGGTTTACGTAGCAGGAAAACTTACGTTCTGATACCCGCAATCCTGGCGGCATCCGGTATAAAATATGCCGTATGCCGCCAGATAGCAGAAAATAATTGATGGAATTACAATATGTAAGGTGAGTTTCAATAACGGCATAAGCCCCACAGGGCTCCCCGCAGTCATAAAAACGGAGTTTTTGTGACTCATTTAAAATGTACTTGACATATTTTTAATAATAAGAATGATTATTATTATGGAATCAATATGTTAACAGATACATTAAAATACAGGAAAAGCAGGCAGCGGGAGAAAATTCTTGAAATTCTCAGGAATACAAAGTGCCACCCCACTGCTGATACGATTTACCTCGAAATGAAGGATGAATTTCCGGACTTAAGCCTTGGTAATGTCTATAGAAATCTGAATATACTTGTTGAAACAAATATGATCAAGCGTCTCGATTTCGGCAGCACTTTCAACAGGTATGACGGCAACTGCGAGACTCACTCCCATTTTATCTGCGAGAAGTGCGGAGAAGTGAGCGACCTTGAGATTAATGAAAACTTCAATCCGGAAGATTTTATAAAAAACAGTAACGGGAAGAAAGTTAAAAATTTTACACTGGAATTTTCCGGTATCTGCGAAAACTGCAGATAACCTCCCGTCAGGAACCTTCCATGTCAATAATCAGGGAAGAGCGCAGAATTGAAAATCTTTACATCATTGATACCGGGCAGTTCAATCTCCCCTCTCTTACATCGGTATTCTGCTGGTTCGACGGGGAGAGGGCTCTTCTCATGGATGCAGGGACTTCAGATAACACGGATGCGATACTGCAATCTCTTACAGGATTTGGAATTCCCCCTGAAAAATTAATCGGAGTACTTCCAAGCCATTATCACTTTGACCACGGCGGAGGCTCTTCAGCCCTGTGGTACAGGGTGCGTGAAATCAATCCTGATTTCAGAATATACACAACAGCACTTACAAAAAGAAAGCTCATGGACGGAGCTTCCCATCTGCGCGGCGCAGCCACCACATTCGGCCAGTTTGTCGGAACGATGGAGCCCCCTCCTGATGATGCTTTTATTCTGCTTGAGCCGGATTCTTTTCTCCCCCTGGAGTTCAATGACGGCTCCCGTATTAAGCTTATCCATACACCGGGGCATACTCCTGACCACTGCTCACCCGCTGTGATGAGAGAGGGCAGGTGTGTATTCTGTTTTGCAGCTGAAGCCTGCGGAACCATGTACACAAGCAGGGTTATACTTACAACACCATCATCAATGCCTCCGAATTTCCGCTTCGCAGATTACATTAAGAGTTTTGAAAAAGTCCGGGCAATCCAGCCGGAAATGCTTGGGCTTTGTCATTTCGGTGTAATTACAGGTGATGACATTGAGACTCTCTTTGATGATCACCTGTCATTTATGATAAATCTCCG
>ERZ795048.2527-NODE-2527-length-14624-cov-14.644588_pt1 | contig 14624 bp, 12 predicted proteins | sample MGYA00375132_ERZ795048 | MGnify/ENA primary metagenome ERZ795048 (study PRJEB30177, sample SAMN05720225) | activated sludge metagenome | isolation source: Anaerobic digester | place: Hong Kong | collected 2014-12-17 ...
TTGGGCTATTTGTCGCGGTCCGTGTTTTTAAATAAAGGTTCAACAAACCCTTTAATAAATTCGATCCTGTCCTTAGGATTTGGCATAAAGAGTGAGGCGACAGAGACAACGAGATTCTGACTTCCGTTGACATAGATCACGTTACCACCATCACCCATCGCTGCAAAAGAATGTTCTTCAGTGTTAACGATCCACCAAAGGTATCCGTAGGGGAGCTGATTCCATCGGCTGTGCTCCCTTATACTCTCCCCTATCCACTGAGCTGAAATAAGCCGTTTTCCCTCATAGAGTCCATCATCAAGGTAAAGCTGTCCGAATTTTGCCATGGCCACGGGTGTCAGAAACAGTCCCCAGCTTGCGGTATTTCTGCCTTGTGGATCAACAACCCAGCCACTGGTGTTTTTATCGTTCATGACCCTCATATGTTCTTCCCGGTTGCGTAAAATGACCGGTCCGGGTACCTTAATCTTGAGGGGTGAGAATAGATTTTCGTTGGCGAAATCGAGTATGGATTGTCCGGCCACGTTTGCGAGAATACCGGACAGGATATGAGTACCTATGATAGGTGAATATCTGAAAGTCCCCGTATGTTCTTCTCCGCCGAGAAAATCGAGTGCGGTGTTTACCCAGTCAGGACTTGAGAAAAAAGTCTCGTAGGGTTCCTGTTCAAATTTGTATGGGGCCGTCATAGTCAGTAATTCCCTGACGGTAACATCCTGTATCGTTTTCTCCCCCTCGGCAACCGTATAGTCCGGGAAAAATTCCAGTACCTTCTGATCGACACTTCGTATTAATCCCTTGTCTATGGCGATTCCGATCAGTGCGGAAAAAATGCTCTTCGTCACCGAATAGACGTGAACGGCGTTGGAAGCCTTATATCCGTTGAAGTAATTTTCGTACACAGGTTGACTGTCTTTCAGAACAACCATACCGGTAACGTTGTTATAGTTGTCGTTTATCTGCTTGTCCAACACTGTCTTTTTTTCCTGGTTCATCTCTTTTCCTCCATCCTCTGATTTGAATAGTCTTTCATCTGTTCACGGGCTTTTTTTCGACGGCAATCCATATTTCACAGGTGTAGGCGGGATCGGAGACATCCGTTGAAGGATAGGCTTCAAAATCCGCACCCCCGCAAGGCTGATATTCGCTGACCGGGAAAAACTCGCTGAAAATCTGCTGATAGAGCTTTATAAATGCCTCGGGCATCCTTCCAGTACAGGGGAACACCACATAAGTATGAGCCGGGATTTCCTCTATCGTCAGATCGGATTCGGCGATCGGTGTGCCATCGTAGTGGGCGCCTATGGCATAGGGATATTCGGGATTTGTTGCATCTCTGCCGAAGGTAACGCCGACGATGAAGTTTTTGAAGATATTATCCTCCGGGATATACCGGCATAATTCGGTGATGGTTCCATCCGCGTTGCACGTCGTCCAGAAATCGGAGATTCTTTCCGGTGTCAGTTCCATCCTGCCTTCGGCCTGCATCTTTTTACAGACAAGCTGAAAGGCTTCCTTTGTTTCTATTCGGTAATTGATCATGTTTCCTCCGACTAAAATCAGTTTTACGGAAATTGGGGAAAAGGATTTAAGCGCGACGCCTCCCTGCTTTGCCTGAGAAGGTGCTACACCGTGAAAGCGGGCAAATGCTCGGCTGAAACTTTCCGGTGTCTCGTAACCGTACTTGAATGCCACGTCGATCACGCGGCTGTCGGATGAGGCCAGTTCTTTTCCAGCCATAGAAAGTCGTCTCATACGAATATAGCTGCCCAGTGTGAAACCGCAGAGAACACTGAAGACGCGCTGAAAATGAAAACCGGATGAATAAGCCTGTCTTGCCACCTCCTCGTAGTCGATAGGCTCCAGAATATGTTCTTCCACATAATCAACGGCCCGTTGAATCCCGGTAATCCAATCCATTGTCCACTCTCCTTCCGTTTAGATGATTATAGAGGATATCTTTCCGTATTTCCTGACATTTTGTGCGGAATGATGCACATTTTATAAAAGATAGCATGGAGATCAAAGCATAATCATCGTATCATGCGTCTATTCCATTGTCAAGCGTTCTTTATCGGTGATGGTGTATAATCAGGCGATAAAAGGGATGTGATGACTTGTTGTATCTGAAACGCCTTAATGAAAAAAACAGAAAAGAATTTCACGATTATTGCTGGCTTTTTGCCGATGGACTGGATCAATCTTTTTTCCCCCTCTGCGAAGATTTTGAGATCAAGAAGACACGTCCGGGTTTTCTGTTCTACGAAGGGAATGACTTGATAGGTGTTACCTGTCTGATACTCGATGAGTCTTTTACGGCCCAGTCAAAAGGCCGTTTCATCCTGCTGCATTCGAGGCGGAAGCGGGCTGAGACCTACAGAATGTTACTCGAAGCGGTCCTGCCCTTTGCGCAGGAGGCCAGGGCGGAGAAGAACTTCCTCTTCCTGCCGACCGCCGATTTTCAGGAGGTAGAGCTGTTAAAGACGATCGGTTTTGAGGAGAGTCGAAAGGCCTTTTTTCTGGAAAAAAAGAGAAATGACTTCCGTAAATTGATAAAAACAGAGGTGTTGCCCGACATGAAGCCTTTTAAGCCGGCATCAGACATGGACATCTGGTGCGAGATCATCAACGAGGCCTATAAAGATATTCCGGGACATATTCCCTATACGCCTCAGATGGTGAGAGAGGATATCGAAACGGATTCCACTTTTCCCGGTTGTGCACAGATAGGTTATCTCAATGGGGAGGCCATGGGTCTTTTCTACTGTTCGCTGGAGGCGGAGGATGAACTCTGGATCAGTCAGCTTGCCGTTTTACCGGCTTATAGAAACAAGGGGATCGGACGCTATTTCCTGAGATCCTGCCTGAATCTTGCCGCTGAGTTCAAAGCGGGTTGTGGATTTACAGTCAACTCCGAGAATAATACCGGTCTGCATCTTTTCTTAAGCGAAGGGTTCATCATAAGAGACGAATATACGGCTTATTGTTATTATCTGTAAAAAGGGGGATGTCTATGACATCCCCCTTTGATCATTAGTCTATTTCAGGAATGGGTACGGGACAGATTCCACTCGCTTTTATCTCTCCGAAGAGGACCTTTACAAGATTTTTCTGATTAGGTATACTGTAACCATAAGAAAGTACGGCGTTGTCGATACCGCTGATACCGGCGTCATAGGGATTTCTCAGGGCAACGAGCAGGACCTGTTCATACCTTTCGAGAAGATTCAGGACAAGTTTTTTCTGTCCGGGGAAGAGATAGGCGTTTTCCGTCAATACAACGGCTTTCCGCCCTTTCCGGCCCTTCAGAAGTTCATCCGCTTCAGGTTCACTGAGCTTTGCGTTGAACTGGATGAATTCGGTCTCCGGGAATGATTCATGTAGCTTTCCGGCCGTCGAGGAACCTTCCCTTTCCTCTTCTACGAGTGATTGTCTGAGTGGCCTGACCGCACAGATAAGGTCTTCCTTTCCCAGATTGTTTAACGGAATCATTTCATCTGAATTCTTATACACCGTGATGGCCTTAGCCGTTATTTCATCCATTCTGTTCAGATTTTCTTCGGTCCCCGCCTTTTCAAGGTTCATCTCTGAAACCGGAACGTTGAAATGCTCAATAAATCCGCTGACTTTTTCGAATGCCCTGTCGATCTCCGCCATCACACACTCCTCTTCCTGTGCCTTTTTAACGAGATAATCGAATGCCCTGAACATGTTGGCACTCTCATGACAGATGTCTATTACATCCATCCCCGCCATCAACGCTTGATAAGAAGCCTCATCCACATCGAAGAAATTGGCGACACCCCCCATGGTCAGATCATCACTGACAAGAATCCCCCTGAATCCGAGCCGACCGATCAGGAGGTCCTTCATGACCTCCTTTGAAACGGCAGAAGGAAGTCTTTCCCTCATGACCTGTGGGAGATAGACATGAGAAATCATTACCGATTCTATCCCTTTGTCTATGACATTCTGAAATGGGATGAATTCGTTCTGCATCAATTCCTCCAGCGTCTTGTTCAATACCGGCATGTCAAGATGCGGATCCGCCTCTATACTTCCATTACCGGGGAAATGTTTTGCGGTTGCAGCGACGCCTTCTTCTCTGAGTCCGCGATAGAATTCCTGTGAATACTCGGCTACCCGTTGAGGGGTATCCCCGAATGCCCTGACGCCTGTGCTCCGGTTCCTGTAATTATCGTTGACGTCAACTACCGGTGCGAGATCCCAGCTGATCCCAAGTGCGCGCATTTCGCTGCCGAGTATTCTTCCGGTTCGATAAGCGTTTTCCGGATCGTTGGTTGCACTCAGTGCCATTGCTCCCGGAGAGATGGTAAACCCTTCTTCAAGTCTTGTTACAATACCACCTTCCTGATCGATGGCAAAGACGATCTCTCTGCCTACATAATTTTTGATATCGGTGATCAACCGCTTCAACTGTTCACCGGATTCTACATTTCTCTGAAACAGAATGATAAACCCCGGTTGAATTCTGTCAAGAAGGTCTCTGGTTTCATCTGTCAGTTCTTTTCCTTGTATTCCTATCAGGAACAGTCTGCCTATCTTTTCCTGTAATGTCATTGTACTCTCCTTTCGAGGATGTTTATCGTCATATGATCGACTGCCATCGCATCGTAAACCCAGTCGTAAAAACCACCACACCGCTTCTATGGCCCTTAGATAGTCTTTTCAAAATATGTAATAACAATACACACTTTGGAATTACATTATAGCAAAATTATAGAAATTCATCAAATGTAATTATGTGTCAAAATCAGAGGAAATTTAAGCTAATCGAGAATATATCCTTAAATAGAGATTTTATTGTCAGTTTCATGAATTGTATTTTTGTCATATATCAATTATAATCTTTTGTGTTGAAGAACCATAACGCATTGTTAAAGTTATAAGTGATATATCTTTTGGTCTGCTGATCAAGACCACATACTTTTGGAGGTGTTTCTATGAAGAAACTAGTTATTTTATTTGTTTTATCTCTGGTTGTTCTTTCTGCTTTTGCCGCTCCGGCAGTTGTTGACGAATTACTGACGCCAGAACAGCCTACACTCGGGGGAACGTTGTATTTAAGTGTTGCAAGTTCACCTCAGTCATTCAATTTTTACGGAACACTCGATGGTGTAGCTTATACGATAGCCGGTAATTTCCTCAACAGTCTTGTTGAGATGCATCCTGTCACAAATGATCTTATTCCCGGACTGGCAGAATCATGGGAACTTAGTGAAGATAGTAAGGAGGTTACCTTCCACCTCAGAGATATCAAATGGTCAGACGGTGTACCGTTTACCGCTGATGATGTTATCTTCACATTTGAGAATTTCCTCTTAAATAAATTTGCAGAAGGAAACTCCATCGCTAGATTCACCATTGGTGGAGAAGTTGTTAAATTTGTTAAAGTTGATGACAGAACGGTCAAGGCAATTCTTCCTACACCATACGGACCATTCTTCACAGTTCTCTCTGCAGCCAGCGTTTATCCGAAGCATATTCTTGAAGATCAGATCAATCCTGAAGATCCTGGTTCCGTTAACGAGCTGTGGACCACAGACACACCGCTTGATCAGATCGTAGGAACGGGTCCGTTTGTATTGGATCAGTACATCGTTGATCAGAAAGTTGTCTTAAAGAAGAATCCTTATTATTGGAAAGAAGACAGATGGGGAAACAAACTGCCTTACTTCGATTATCTCGAATACCTCGTTGTAAAGGATAATCAGGTCAGAAGTGCAAAGTTCCAGGCCGGAGAAATAGACTACATGTCCATTTCCGCTTCAGATTATCCAGTTCTCAAACAAAAGGAACTTGATGGGGCCTCCTACATTATTTACAGAGCACAGCCAACAAGACCGACACCAAGCCCGCTTCACCTTGCCTTCAACTTTGATGCAAAAAATCCGGAACTCGCTGAAATTTTCAGCAACAAGGACTTCAGAGCGGCAATGGAATATGCACTTGACAGAGAAAGGATTATAGAAGAAGTATACAACACACTTGCCGTTATCGGTGGAGTTCCTGTACTTCCGGCAAACAAGGCATTCTACAATCCTGAAATAGAAAATATCAGAAGATCATACAACCCAGAAAAGGCAGAAGAACTTCTCGATGCCATCGGACTCGTAGACAGAAATGGTGACGGATGGAGAGATTTTGAAAGTGGAAATACGGTGGAATTTGTCCTGATCACTTCTACATCACAGGAACATCAGGATGCCGCTTACATCTTCTCAGAAGAGGCAAAGGCCGTTGGCATAAAGTGTGAACTTCAGATTATTGATTCCTCACTCAGATCACAGAAGGCTCTCAGTGGAGATTACGAAGCATGTCTCTGGGCATTTGGAAACCAGCCGGATCCACAGCTCAGGAAGGCTATCTGGTCACCGGGTTATTCCCTTTACTATAGCCACTTTGCAACAATGGATCCTGAAACAAAAGAACCCTACAAAGATCTCAGAAATATGACAGACTGGGAAGTCAAGGTACATGATGCATTTGAAAAAGGTGAAACGGCAATGGATCCGGAAGTCAGAAAAGAACAGTACGGTATCTGGCAGGCCATCTACGCGGAATACGTTCCTTTCATCTACATCTGTAAGGGTATGGATCTCATGGGCGTATCCGACACACTTGGTAACTTCACACAGACAGCTGACGGATCACTTTCATACGCACCTTACACGCTTTTCAGAAAATAAGACAACAGAGTAATCTATTACAGGGGCAGGTCTCGTGCCTGCCCTTTTATCTATATGTTTTAAAGGACAGGTCTCGTTCCTGTCTCTATATTAAAGAGATAATAGAATTTTATCGAGAGGGATGATTTGTTAATGGCTTCCTTTATAGTCAGAAGGCTTTTAATCATGGTCCCCATGATGCTCGTAATTTCATTCATCTGTTTTTTTCTGACTGAATTACAGCCAGGGGATTTTGTATCACAGTATCTTGAAAATCCAAGAATATCACCGGAACAGGTTGAACTAATCAAAGAGAGGCTTGGCCTTGATAAACCTGCCATGGTCAGGTATGGCATGTGGATTAAGCAGATTATCACAAAGGGTGATTTCGGCTATTCATTTGCATACAAAAGACCTGTTATCGATCTTATAGGGGAACGTATGGGATGGACGATAGGCATTGCGTTATCTACAATAATGTTCCAGTGGATGATTGCCGTGCCGCTCGGGATATATTCGGCATTGCATCCTTATAAGTTCGGTGATTACCTGATTACGTTTCTGGCCTTTATAGGTATATCAATACCAAACTTCTTTTTTGCGCTGATATTAATGTATCTGACCAATTCAAGCGGTGGCCTCTTTTCACCGGAGTTCATCGGTGCGCCATTTTCCTGGGGATTGATTCAGGATCTCTTTATGCACATCTGGCTGCCAATTGCCGTAATCGGACTTTCGGGGCTTGCCGGGTTGATGAGGGTCATGAGAGGGAATATGTTGGATACACTTGGATCCCCGTTTGTGGATTCTCTCAGGGCCAGGGGATTGCCTGAGAGAAAGGTCAGAAAGCATGTGATTAAAAATGCACTTAACCCGATGATCAGTATTGCCGGGATGGAACTTCCAAACATATTCAGCGGTACGATTATCACGGCAATCGTTTTGAACCTGCCAACCATGGGACCGTTTTTTTATTCTGCGCTCATGAATCATGACCAGTACCTCGTCATGACATTCCTGATGTTCATCGCATTTATCACGCAGATCGGAAACCTTGTAGCCGATATACTTCTCGCCGTCCTGGACCCAAGAATAAGGATGAGTTGATGGATATGAAAAACAACAACAATTATTCCTGGAAGAATCAGAATGAGTTGAGGTGGATAGGATGAAGATGAAGGGAAATACATCGAACCGGGTTAAAAAGGCCTTTTTTAAACATAAGCTGGGGATTATCGGAATGGTCGTTCTGTTTATCCTCTATTTCACGATTATCTTTGCGGATTTTATCGCACCGTATAATTACAAAGAAACGAATAGAAACTTCATTCTGACGGAGCCGTCACAGATCGCATGGACACATGACGGGAAATTTGTCGGACCACATATTTACGGGGTAAAAAAATCGAGAGATCCGGTTACTTTTGCCATTCAATATGAAACGGATTATGAAAAAATGTATCCGATCAAACTGTTCGCAAAAGGGGATACCTATAAATTCTGGGGTCTCTGGGAGACGGACATACACCTGTTCGGGATAGAGAAACAGAGTGATGCCGTACTCTATCTCTTCGGAGGAGACCGGTTCGGGAGAGATCTCTTCTCACGTGTCCTGATGGGTGGAAGGGTGTCACTGACGGCCGGGTTGATCGGTACACTGATCTCCGTTGTAATAGGGGCCATTATCGGAGCGCTTTCAGGATATTACGGCGGCTGGATAGACGTCATGATTCAGCGAGTCATAGAAATCCTCAGATCGTTCCCGCGTATCCCGCTCTGGCTGGCACTCGCCATGCTTCTCCCTCCAACCTGGCCGAGTACGGCGGTATATGTTGGGATTGTCGTCGTGTTATCGTTCATCGGATGGATGGGTGTTGCGCGAGTGGTCAGGGGAATGGTTTTGTCACTGAGGGAAAAAGAGTACGTTCTCGCAGCAAAGGTAGTAGGACAGTCTGATTTTAAGATAGTTACAAAGCATCTCATCCCCAACACGATTACTTATCTGGTCGTCGTATCCACCCTTTCGATTCCCGGCATGATCCTTGGAGAGAGTTCTATCAGCTTCCTTGGTCTGGGGATAAAGGAACCGATGACCAGCTGGGGCCTGCTTTTAAAACAGGCACAGTCCCTGTCTGAAATCCAGGCACATCCGTGGCTGATGATTCCGGGACTCTTTATCATCGTGGCCGTGTTGTCGTTTAACTTTGTGGGTGATGCACTCAGAGATGCGTTAGATCCATACAGGACGGTTGATAAAGTATGAGTATAATAGATGTAAAGAACTTAAGCACACATTTCAGAACGGATGATGGGATCGTCAAGGCCGTTGACGGCGTGTCCTTTGAACTGAGAGAAAATGAAATCCTGGCATTGGTTGGAGAGTCCGGCTGTGGCAAGAGCGTTACCGTCAAGACCGTTATGGGGCTTCTCAAGTCTCCGCCCGCCATCATAAACGGAAGCATCAACTACAAGGGAAAAGAGCTTGTGGGGATGTCCAACAAGGAATATTACAAGATCAGAGGCGGAGAGATCGGCATGATCTTTCAGGAACCCATGTCAGCCTTTGACCCTCTGTACAGAGTGGGAGAACAGGCTTCAGAAGCCGTTGCCATGCATTCGACTCTCTCTAAAGAGGCGATAAAGGAAAAGGTCATATCGATGTTTGAAAAAGTGGGGATCCCGGAAGCGGCGAATCGCTACGCCGAATATCCGCATCAGATGAGCGGTGGAATGCTACAGAGGATGCTCATTGCCATTACACTTGCCTGTGATCCGAACGTTCTGATTGCAGATGAGCCCACGACTGCTCTGGATGTTACCATACAGGCTCAGGTACTGAATCTGATGAGAGAGCTGCAGAAAGAATTCAACACCTCCATCATCTTCATCACACATGATCTTGGCGTCGTTGCGGAACTTGCCGACAGAATTCACGTCATGTATGCCGGGAAGATCGTTGAGAAGGCGAATGTCGTAGAACTCTTCGACAATCCAAAGCATCCCTATACGAAAGGTTTGCTGAATTCGAGGCTGAAACGCGAACTCAAAGGCCAGGAATTGCCTTACATAGAAGGGACCGTACCCCGTGCCTTTGAATTCCCCAAAGGTTGCCGTTTTAACCCAAGATGTCCGCATGCGATGGATATATGTAGAGAAAAGGATCCGGAACTGACGGATCTCGGAAAAGAACATGACTGTGCATGCTGGCTTTATGCAACAGGAGCTGATTCAGAATGATAATAAAAGGAAATGGATTACAGAAATATTTTCCGATAAAAAAAGGCGTCTTTCTTCAGATCGCCGGGTATGTCAAGGCACTTGAAGCGGTTGATTTTGAGTTGAGTGAAAATGAAACTCTGGGTATCGTTGGGGAGTCCGGTTGCGGAAAGACGACTCTGGGAAGATGTGTCACACATATTTACGAGCCGACTTCCGGTAATCTTGAATACTGGGATCCGGACGGACAGAAGTACGTGATCGAGAAGAAAATTCCGAAACACATGAAGAAGAAGTACCGAAAGGACATGCAGATGATCTTTCAGGATCCCTTCAGTTCCCTGGATCCCAGAATGACAATAGGGGATATACTCAGAGAACCGTTGGATGTTCATGAGATGTACAGTAATCCGAAAGAGCGCGATGAATACATCGAATATCTGCTTTCAAGGGTAGGACTCTATCCCGAATATGCCGCCCGTTATCCGCATGAATTCAGCGGTGGGCAGAGGCAGAGAATCTCTATTGCGAGGGCGATAGCCCTGAAACCGAGAATGGTGGTTTGTGATGAACCGACTTCTGCACTCGATGTTTCCGTGCAGAGTCAGATCGTCAACCTCCTTCAGGAATTAAAAGATGAGGCCAATATGGCATACTTCTTCATCTCGCATGACCTCGATCTGGTTCATCATGTCAGTGACAGGATCATGGTCATGTATCTCGGCAGTGTCATGGAAGAGGGAAATGCCACGGAGGTCTTTGATGAAACGGCTCATCCGTATACGCAGGTACTGATGAAATCCATCCCGCACTGGGATCCGAAACACCGAAAACTCGGAACCGTTCACCTTGAAGGAGAACCACCGAGTCCGATCAACCCGCCGAAGGGCTGTCCGTTCAACACGAGATGCCCGAAGGTGATGGATAAATGTAAGAAAGAAAAACCAGCCCTTGTAAACGTTTCAGATCAGCACAGGGTTGCCTGCTGGCTTTATGAATAACAGATCAGATACTGTAAAAGGGCGGACTTTTCCGCCCTTTTGTCATGTGAGTTACTTTCCTGACAAAAGAAGATATGGAGGAAGATATGATACATGAATCAAAACCGATAGCCGATGGCTTCATCATGCCGGCTGAATTTGAACCACACAGCGGCTGTCTCATGCTCTGGCCGTTCAGGGGGGATAACTGGCGGGATGGCGCAGAACCGGCAAGAAAGACCTTTGCAAAGGTGGCAAATCTCATAGCGCTTTCCGAACGGCTTTATATGGGTGCGCGTGAAGAAGACATAGATCGGGCGGAATTATTTCTGACACCCGATGCAAAGACCATAGAACTCGATTATGACGATTCATGGATGAGAGATATCGGTCCAACCTGTATTAAAAACAGGAAGAGCGGGGAAATCCGAACCGTCAACTGGGAGTTCAACGCCTGGGGCGGGGAGAAGGATGGACTGTACGATTCCTGGGAGAAAGATGCGGGGGTCGCCGGAACGGTTTCAAATTACCTGAAATTCGATCAATATAAACCGGGGGTCGTTCTTGAAGGCGGAGCTGTTCAGGTCGACGGACAGGGAACACTGATAGCCGTCGAAGAATGTGTCCTCTCCGGAAACAGAAACACGGGGATGACAAAAGAGCGCATGGAGGAAGTTTTCAGGGATTACCTCGGGATCCGAAAAACCATCTGGCTGCCAAAGGGTGTCTTTAACGATGAAACGAATGGCCATGTGGATAATCTCTGCTGTTTCACAGATGTGGGGAAAGTATTGCTCACATGGACGGAGGACAGAAATGATCCGCAGTATGAACGCTCTGCAAATGCCTTTGAAATTCTCTCACGGACGAAAGATGCCTCGGGGAATTCACTGATGGTGGAAAAGATCTTGCAGCCGGGACCGCTTTACATGAAAGCCGAGGAAAGTACCGGTGTGCAGAAAGGCCATGCGGTTGCAAGAGTGAAGGGAAACCGTCTGGCCGCTTCCTATGTAAATTTTTACATCGCCAACCATGCCGTGATCGTTCCGGTGTTTAACGATATCAATGATACGGCTGCTCTTGAAAAGATTCAGAGCCATTTCCCGGAGCGCAGGATCATTCCCGTATACTCAAGGGAAATATTGCTTGGCGGGGGGAACATCCATTGCATCACGCAGCAGATCCCAAAATAAAAACAGAACCGGAACTGTTAAACAGATGGAAGTCGTCAGCTGGGAAGGTTTTTCACTTGACGGATTTTATACGAAAAAGGGATTAGGCTTGCACCTCTTCGAAGATCTTCCCGTCAAAGGCTTCAGCCTATACGGTCATTCGGGGAACACCTACGGTATTCTTAGCGAGATCCGAAAGGGACCTATCCCTCATCTTCTTTATCAACGGCTATCAGATAAATAGTACTGAAGGCTTTGAGGCTGTGGAGATGAAGGCCCTTAAGCTTTTAAATGAATTCTGATCCGTACGGCTTTGATCCTCAACGATTGAAGCCGTTTTATATCTTTCACCGGTTTGCTTTATAATTGTAAAGAACACTTTTTCATTTCTAAACATCCAAGTGATTTAATCATATTGTAAATTTTTGTTTCTATCATCATATCCGTTGATTCGTTAGGAGTGTTAATATGAAAAAACAAAAAAGAGCACTACTTGGAATCGTTTTTCTCATCCTGTTTTTGTTTGTTTCATGCGATGTAAATTTTGTGATGGACCTGTTTACACCGGAAACCTTTTCAGAAAAATTGTCAGAGCCTGCCGATTATACCGTGAATAATCCGGTTTACGTTTCCGTGACGGGGAGTGATGACACGGGAAACGGCAGTCAGGACAGACCTTACAGGACGATTAATCACGCCCTTTCACAATGCAGTGGCGGAGAGACGGTCATGCTTGCGGCGGGAACCTATCAGGAAGAGGTCAGGATAGACCTTCCGAATATCACCTTGAGACCTGCGGATATCAACAACGATCATGTCGTCATCAGGAACGTCATCGATGATGAAGATCAGACCTTTGCCATATGGATCTATGTGGATGGATCCGGGTGCAGGCTTCAGAATCTCGAGATCGCCGGCGGATACTATTACGCCATAAAGATAGAGACCACATGGGACTGGGGAGAACCCGAACGATACGGTGCCTCGGACATCATCATAGAGGATTGTATCATTCATGACAGCGGCAGAGACTGTATCAAAATTACACCAAACTGTAACAACATCACCATCAGGCGATGTGAGATATACAATTCCGGTGTCGGACCGTCGAATATAGCTGCGGAGAATGCCGAAGGGATCGACAACGTCAACGGAGACAACCTGATCGTTCAGGACTGCTTTATCCATGATATCTATACGACGGGGATTTATTTCAAAGGCGGCGCACAGGACTGTATCATCGAGAGAAACATCATCAGGGATACAGGTTTTTCTGGAATACTGATCGGTTTTGACACGAGTACGGATTACTTTGATCTCGAAGTGAATCCCGATTATTATGAGAGCATCAACGGAATCGTCAGAAATAATGTCATCGTCAACACCGTTTATGCGGGAATAGGCCTTTACGCCTCCAAAGATGCGCATGTTTACAACAATACGATCATCGATACGGCAAAAGCGGCCATGAGCCCGATATACTTCGGACTGTCTTTCCAGGACTGGGATCCCGTGGCCAAACGACCGGCAAACATCAATCCCGAAATCTACAACAACATCGTAAGCCAGAACAACATCGACAGTGCGATGATCTATATCCGATATGCCGATGAACTGGGCGGGATGAGTTCCCTTGAAGGCCCTGTGAAGATGGATAACAACTGCTACTATACAAACGGTACCCTTTATTTCGAAGACAGACGACCGGATTCTGAATTCTATACGGAATCCTTTACGGCCTGGAAGAATCACCTCTACTGTGATACCAACAGCTCTCTCGATGATCCGCTGCTGATCCAGGAATACAGACTCAGTTCAGACAGTCCGTGTATTGACAGGGGGAAAAATCTGAACTGGGTTACCTATGATGTGGACGACAAAAAACGAACGGAACCTTATGATATCGGTGCCTCGGAATTTTAGAGGACAGTGTTTTATCGGTTTGAATACAAACTTATTTCCTTTGATGATATAATATAACGAAAACCTATATTGGAGGAAAAAAGATGCAGATTATTCCAATCAAGCTGAAAAGAACAAAGGCCTATCTGATAAAAGATGATAAGAATATACTCGTTGATGCCGGAAATCCGGGAGATTCGGCTCTGCTGCTTTACGATCTTGAGCAGTATCTCGACAAGACTGATACTCTGGATTATATCGTGGTCACCCATGCCCATTCGGATCATTATGGCAGTATTAACGAGGTAAAGGAGAAGACCGGAGCGAAGGTCATGATCCATGAGGCGGATTATGAGCTGATGAAAAATGGAGAGAGTGCAAAACTCATTCCCTTTTCAACGATCGGAAAACTGTTGTACGTCTTTCTTAAAAATAAGGATACACAGCATCCGAAAGGGTTGAAACCCTGCGAGGCAGACATCGTTATCTCATCCGAGGAATATGACTTGACTCCATACGGGGTTCACGGAAAGATCGTTCATACACCCGGACACACCCCTGGCTCTATTTCCCTTTTTCTCGATGATAAAACGGCGATAATAGGAGACTTGAACATGAGTCTGATCATCCCTGAAAAACCGGAAAGACCCATGTGGGCTTATGAT
>ERZ795048.2528-NODE-2528-length-14624-cov-4.583980_pt1 | contig 14624 bp, 9 predicted proteins | sample MGYA00375132_ERZ795048 | MGnify/ENA primary metagenome ERZ795048 (study PRJEB30177, sample SAMN05720225) | activated sludge metagenome | isolation source: Anaerobic digester | place: Hong Kong | collected 2014-12-17 ...
GGAATCCGGAACGGCAACCTGGCAGGAATATGCTACCCTGGATGGAGGTCCGGGCGCGTCCATCAATATAAACACGCTGGACCAGGGCACACCTTACGAATGGCAAGTCCTCGTCGGCATTGGTGATTTGACACCAGGAGGTAAAAATTGCCTATCTCTGTATTCCGCTCTGAAGACATTCACCACCTATACTTGTAATCCTCCGATCGGCAGTAACATCAAAGTGGATGTACCGACCACCACAGCACAGCCCATCAAATTTTCCTACCTCACCAATGCGAAGGACTTCGAATTCAGATATAAAACCAGTACCCAGTCCAATTATACGATTACCGGCTGGCTCGAGACACCGGAATATTTGCTTGCATCGTGGACCTATGCCACGACCTACCAGGTTTCATTCCGGATCAAATGCGAATTGAGTGGAAGCTCCGGCTGGAGTGACTGGTCAGATGATCAGGTCTTTTCCACTCCGGTATCTCCTGACTGCGATACACCGCCTGCATCCCAGCTTTTCAGCCAGGTCACCAGTTATACTTCAGTATTGCTAACCACTTCCGTTGCTTCCGTAGATTACACCTTTTCATACGGAATAAAAGGATCGGGGAGCTTCAAGTCCATTCCGAACTTTTCGAATAATACCTTATACCTTGAATCACTTGAACCGGGTACTGATTACGATTGGCTGGTCATAACAAGGTGTACGCCCGCGCAATATGTCTGGTCGGAAATCGCAACGTTTTCGATACCGGCCTGCACCGGCTTCTCGGCGTCCGAATTAGCGGTCACCAACCGGGCAGAAGAATCGCTCACAGCGGTCATTAATTCCGTCACCACCGGGGAAGCTTACCAGTGGCGCATCCGCCAGCCTGGCATCACGACCTGGGAAGAACTGCCGGCGACCACTGCAACCACGCAAGTGTTTAATGGCCTGAAAGCCGGTAAAACCTATGAGCTGGCATGCCGGGTCTATTGCGATGCATCCAACGCAATTTTCAGCGACTGGTCAGATCCCATTACGACCATGACGCTGGCGGGCTGCCCCATGCCGACGATCCAGGACTTCGAAGTTGTTGAAGAAGGTTATACCAAAGCCCTGGTCCGCTCCAGGATCCAGGCTGACGCATACATGTTTCAGTATGCACGTTCTTCCTTTCCCGGGGGTTACATTCCTACCGATGAACTATCCGATCCATCCATTGAATTGGTGCGCCTCGCCATGGATGACGAATACCTCCTGCAAATGCGGGTGAAGTGCGGTAACCAATGGAGTCCCTGGTCTCGTGATCTGAAATTTCACACCAAAGCATGCGGCGAACTGTTTCCTTCTAACTTGTCCGCCACCGCTCCAGCATCCGGAACCCTGCAGTTTTCAGTCAACCAGAATGGAAACTACAACAGCTTCGAATGGAAATACAGTCAGCCAGTTGTCCAACCGACGGAGTCATTGGTAGAAACCAGAAAACCGATGGTGACGGTGACTGGCCTCATAACCGGATCCGCTTACTTTTGGTCTGTTCGTGCCAGCTGTCCCGAACAATTGGATGAAATCCCCTGGACAGACTGGGTTTCCGGTCCTAGTACCGTCACCCTCTGCGATCCGGCCCGTCCTTCCGACCTCTACGCCGAAATGGTTACCCAAACCTCTGCACGGCTGAATTGCTCCCTACCCCTGACTTCTGTATTTGAATATCAATACCGCCAGGCCGGCAGCAATACCTGGCTTGATGCACCTTCCTCCCCGGTTACTTTTACGGACATTTCCGGTCTGGATCCCGGCACCGAGTACGAATTTCGCTGTTATTTTGACTGTATAGATAGCCAGAGCGATTGGTCAGGCATCCAGACATTTCATACCCTGAAACCGGAAGATCCCTGTAATCCACCATCCATTCAGCAACTTCGAGCTGATCCCGTCAGCACAAACATGGCCCGGGTATCCTGTCTGATTCAGGCGGATGCCTATACCTTCCGGTACAAACGGCTCACCTATCCGACCTGGAACACGCAGGCAACGATTTCAACCCCCAGTGACCTGCTGACCAATCTTTTGGAGGATGAAGAATACGAGGTCCAGTGCCAGCTTACCTGTGGAAATACGAACAGTGCCTGGTCCCTATCCTATTATTTTCGCACCGAGGCAGGCCCCTGTGCTGAACCATTGCTGTCAGACTTACAGGTTTTGAACTTAAGCGACTCGGCCGTACAGGTCAAATGCCACTTCAATGCGGAAGGTTATCAATACCGCATCCGCCGTAAAGACGATTTTATCTGGCAATACTTTCCGGGAGATGAGGAGGGCATTGGCCAGACCAGCGGTCTCCATGCCAATACGGAATACCACCTCCAATGCCGCGTGTCTTGTGCCGGCGGATTCAGCGCCTGGAGCCCGGAGTTGAAATTCCGGACGCTGGAAAGCTATCAGGCCCCGGGAGGAGAAGAACCTCCGGTACTGGTCGACCCGTGCAGCACTCCGGATACCAGCCAGATGCAGTTGGTACGCATAGGACCTGATTATGCCACCATCCACACCACCTACTTTTCCGAAAAAGGATTTCAGTTCCGCTTCCGGCGGATGGAGGACAATACCTGGAATGTCCGGCCGGCCATCAAATCCCCGGATATGACGGCAACTCCCCTCAGTCCGGGTACCACCTATTATGTGTCTATGCGCGCAGGTTGCATGCAGGGGATTTCCGATTGGTCTGAAGCCCTTCCCTTTACCACCACCACTGCATGTAGCGTTCCTACGCCTGATGACCTCGAGGTTATCGCTGAAGGCACCAATGCAAAGATCACTTGTACCCTGGCAGGAGTCGCCGAATACCAATACCGCTTTCGCCTACAGAACGATTCAAGCTGGATGCGCATGAATGCTCAGACAACAGCTACCATTGAACTTAAAAACCTGCCTTCCGATACCTCCATCGTATTTCAGGTTCGGGTATCCTGTGGTGAGACGATCAGTGATTGGTCCGAATCCGTCACCTTCATCACTGGAAGTACTACGGCTCTTTCCCGATTCGAAAACGAAACATGGCAAGTATACCCCAATCCCGTCCATGGAAGTATCCGGATTGATCTGCCGGGCATCCTGGGTCCGGTACAGTTATCCTGGTACCGAATAGACGGAAGTCTTATCCAACAGGAATTTGTGGCGGGGGGACAGCATCACACTTTGCGAACACCTTCATCACCTGGCATTTACCTCTTGCATCTGTTGACGCCAACCCATCAGGGCGTCAAGCGCATCGTGGTCCATTGATGCTGCAATATTCGGCTTAAACAGCCAGACTGTTTACCGATTATTTCACAACCCTTAACCCATCAGGCCGGCACGCACAATGCCGGCTTTTTTTATTGAAAGGGAAGCAATCATCTTACAGTGGATTGAAATGCCAAAGGATCGGCTATGACGGGAGCCTGCCGGGACAGGGTGTCGACCACCTGGACCGTATTGATTACGGCTGGCTGGTTAGTCATCTGGAACCCGGCCATGATCAAGCCGGAAACGCCCCCTAACAGGAATAAAAGGTGTCCGATTTTGGGCCAGATAAAAGGTGTCGATGACTTCATACCAAACATTAATTTCTACACAAACAAAGTCTAACCGTCACCTACCATCAACAAATCTAGACCAGTACCAGAAAATACCGGATTGAATAAGTGGTCTGCAGGTAACTTAATTTAGTGTCCACAAAAGTTGCCATTTAAATCAAATCCCTATTGAGCACTTTACATTTAAAATTCAACATTGCTTCTACCTCCTCTCCGGAGAAAATCACCTATGTCCGTAAAGTCTTTATTCCTCTGCGCAAAACTGTGGGTACTCTGTGGTTAACTCACTCAAAATCTCCTAACTTAGTTTCATGCAATTGCGAACCGGATATTTTTGGCTATTTCTCATCGCGTTGACCTGGTCATGCCAGCAGCAGCCTCCGGTGGACTTTGCCACCCAGGTCAAGCCCATTTTGAATAAGGAATGCATCATCTGCCACGGTGGGGTCAAAAAACAAGGCAATTTCAGCGTGCTCTTTCGGGAGGAGGCTCTTGGCCAGCTAAAATCCGGGGCCTACGGCATCGTTCCCGGGCATCCTGAGTCCAGTGAAATGATCCTCCGGTTGACCTCAACAGATCCCGAAGAACGCATGCCCTACGAACACGATGCCCTGCCACAGGAACAAATCGATTTGCTTACGCGCTGGATTAAGGAAGGAGCACAATGGGGCGAACATTGGGCTTATCAATCCATCCGGGAAGTAACCCCTCCAATGGCTTCTGACGATTGGGTTACGAACGATATCGATCGATTTATTCTCAAGGCAGCCAAAGAACAAGGGCTTCAGCTGTCCCCTCAGGCCGATCCGGCCACCCTGGCGCGCCGGGTGAGCCTGGACCTGATTGGCTATCCCGATGAAGGACCAGCTACCGTTCGCTACCTTGCCGATCCTTCGGAAGCCAATTACCAGGCGATGGTTGACTCCTTACTCGCGTCACCCCATTACGGTGAAAAATGGACCAGCATGTGGCTGGACCTCGCTCGTTATGCCGATACCAAAGGCTATGAACGCGATGACTCGCGCGACATCTGGCGCTACCGCGACTGGCTCATCCGGGCATTTAACGCGGACAAGCCTTACGATCAATTCATCACCGAGCAAATCGCCGGCGATCTCCTTCCTCATCCATCCGAAGATCAGTACATCGCCACGGCTTTTCATCGCAATACCATGACCAATGACGAAGGAGGCACCGACAATGAAGAATTTCGCGTCGCTGCCGTCCTGGACCGGGTCAACACCACCTGGGAAGCCTTGCTGGGCACCACCTTCGCTTGTGTACAATGCCACAGCCATCCCTACGACCCCTTCCGCCACGAAGACTATTACCGCTTCATGGCCTTCTTCAATGATACCCGCGATGAAGATACCTATGACGATTATCCCCGCTTACGGCATTTTGACAGCCTGCAGACGGCGCAATACCAGCAATTGAACCAATGGATGGATACACACGTATCGGAAACCCAAAAACAAGCTATTGACCACTTCGTCAAGACCTGGCAACCCGCCTACAATTCACTGCGTTGCGATGATTTCACCAACGCAGAGCTCTCCGATACCAAATGGCTGGCCATGCGCAATCACAGCAGCGCCCGGCTCTCCCGTGTTTACCTGGGCAATAACGAAAAACTCGTCTTGCGGGTGGTATTACATCGTCCTGGCGGAATCTGGCGCATTCATCTGGACCAACCAGACGGGCCGGTGATCGGTACGCTAAATCTCAATGCCTTCCAGGGCAAACGAGGCTGGATCATTCATGAGATGCCCATCAAGCCGGTGGAAGGTCATCACGACCTTTACTTCACCTACGATAATGCATCACTGCAAGATCCGCTGGCAACCGGAGTGCGCTTTGACTGGTTTTATTTCACCAATGCCTTTCCGGGTAATCACCAGCCTGGCTATCAGGAGGCCAGGGATGAATATTGGTCACTGGTCAATGCACCGATGGAGACTACACCCATCCTGATGGATAATCCACCTCCCATGCACCGCGTCACCCGCATTTTCGAACGCGGCAGCTGGCTGAGCCTCGGGGATACGGTATCTCCCGGGACCCCGGCATCATTGAATCCATTTCCGGAAGGAGCGCCTGCCAACCGGTTAGGCCTCGCCCGGTGGATGACCGATCCGGAAAATCCCCTGCTTGCGCGTACATTGGTCAACCGGTTGTGGAAACAACTTTTTGGCTTTGGCCTCGTCGAGACTTTGGAAGACCTGGGTAGTCAGGGTGCCGCATGCAGTCATCCCGCATTACTGGAGTACCTCTCCTGGCAATTCATCCACGACGATGCCTGGAGTATGAAAAAATTACTGCGTACGATCGTGCTTTCTTCTACCTACCGGCAGGATTCACACATCAGCGAATCTCAGCTGGCAGCCGATCCTAAAAACAAATACCTGGCTCGCGGTCCCCGTCTGCGTCTCACGGCAGAACAGATTCGCGATCAGGCACTGGCGCGGTGCGGAGTCCTCAACCCGGAAATGTACGGTCCTCCGGTCATGCCTTACCAACCCGACGGCATCTGGAACTCACCTTACAGCGGTCTGAAATGGAACAAAAGCAAAAACCAAGAACAATACCGCCGTGCCCTATACACCTATTGGAAAAGGACCGCTCCCTACCCTTCGATGATTGCTTTTGACGGCGTAGGGCGTGAAGTGTGCTCGGCCAGACGCATCGTCACCAATACGCCCCTGCAGGCTCTGGTTACCCTAAACGATTCGGTGTACCTGGACCTTTCCCGCAAACTGGCTGATCGGGCGGCGCAGGATACCCCCGACAAAACGAAAAAAGTCTCCAATGCCTATACCATCATGACCGGGCAACCCATCAGCCAGGCCAGTCTGACCGCATTGGTAGCGCTCTTCGAACAGGGTAAGGCCGCCTATGAACTCGACCCGGAGCTGACCCGGCACATGTGTGGAACGGTTGAACCCGATTCCGATTATGCCTCTTTGGTTCTGGTAGCCAACGCCATACTTAACCTTGATGAAGTCATCACTAAAAGCTGATCCGGATGTCCCATCGTAAACACAAACTCTTCCAGGAAGCACAGCACGCAGTGTTGATGCAGCGCACCCGGCGGACCTTTCTTCGTGATTCCATGCTGGGATTAGGAAGCCTGGCGCTGGGATCATTGCTGCCTGGCTGCCATTCCGGAACAAAGGCAAACTTGTTTGACCCCGCCAATCCGTTAGCGCCTAAACTGCCGCAATTTGCTGGCAAGGCAAAATCGGTTATCTACCTGCATATGGCCGGAGCGCCCTCCCAGCTGGAACTCTTTGACTACAAACCCGAGCTCTTTAAACTCGATGGGCTGGACTGTCCACCCTCTTTCCTGGAGGGTAAGAAATTTGCCTTCATCCGCGGCGTACCTAAAATGCTGGCACCCCAGGCCAAATTCGCCCAATATGGAGAAAGTGGGACCTGGCTCAGTGAAAACCTTCCCCATCTGTCGAACACCGTGGACGATCTGGCCTTTTTGAAGGCGGTATCCACCGATCAGTTTAACCATGCTCCCGCTCAACTCCTGATGCAGACCGGTAGTGCCCGCCTGGGCCGCCCCAGCATGGGATCCTGGGTAACTTACGGACTCGGCACCGAAAACAATGACCTGCCTGCCTTTGTGGTGCTGACATCCGGTGGCAACAATCCCGATGCCGGCAAGTCCATCTGGGGCAGCGGCTTTTTGCCTTCGGTCTACCAGGGTGTCCAGTGCCGCTCGGAAGGAGATCCGGTCTTATTTCTCGATGATCCCGATGGCATAACCCGTGATCTGCGCAAAGCTTCCATCGAGGCCATCAACAAGGTCAATCAATCTTCCTTTGATGAATACGGCGATCCCGAGACATTAAGCCGCATCTCCCAGTACGAAATGGCCTACCGGATGCAGATCTCGGTGCCGGAAGTAATGGACATCTCCAAAGAACCTGAATACATTCACACCATGTATGGCACGGAGCCCGGTAAAGCGAGTTTTGCCAACAATGTGTTGCTCGCCCGCAAACTGGTGGAGAAAGGCGTTCGTTTTGTCCAGCTTTATGACTGGGGCTGGGACATGCACGGCACCGGAATGAACGAGTCCGTAGACTTTGGCCTCAAACGCAAATGCGAACTTACAGACCAGCCGGTGGCAGCCCTCCTGATGGATCTCAAACAACGCGGTTTACTCGATCAGACGCTGGTGGTCTGGGGTGGTGAATTCGGCCGTACCCCGATGGCTGAAAACCGGGAAGGCAAAGCCAATCCCTTCAAAGGCCGCGACCATCATGGCGACGCATTCACGATGTGGATGGCCGGCGGTGGCATCAAAGGCGGCTCATCCTATGGCGAAACCGACGAATTCGGCTACGAACCCATCGCCGGTAAAGTGAACCCGCACGATATCCAGGCGACCATACTACGGCTGCTGGGCTTCGACCATGAAAAGTTGACCTATGACTTTCAGGGACGGCCGTTCCGGTTAACGGATGTAGAAGGGAAGGTGATTGAGGCAGTGGTGGCCTGATAAATCGATATTAAGATGTACGGAACTTGTACGTAGCATGTTTGTTATGTACGTAATTATTCCGTACATTTAATAAAATTACCTGGAAATGGATGCTCTTACAAAGAAAAAAGGTGATAGCAGGGTTGAAATTAGAGTCAGTTCTGATGATAAGGAACTCTATGAGTATGCAAAATCCCTGATGGGTTTTACATCTTTTTCTGAGTTTGTCCGGCATATCTTAACAAAAGAATCAAAGGCAATCATAGAGGAAAAAAATAGGATCCTTGCATCTGAACGGGACAAAGCAATATTCTTTAAAGCTTTAATGGGCAATGAAGAACAACCTAATGATGCCCTCCTGGAAGCTATAAAATATCATGATGCTTTAATAAACGCTTAATTTTGGAGATTCTACCCTATAGCCCTCAATTTATCAGGGACAAGTTCGACTGTGGCAAATCATCCTTGAATAATTACATTCTCAGAAATGTCACAAAAGATGTAAAAGCAGGAGTTTGTACCTGCTTTGTCATCATTAATGACAATAAGGAAGTCATTGGCTACTATACCTTATCCACTGAAAGCATTCCAAAATCAGATGCCCCGCTTGAATATCAAAAGAAGATAAGTTATCCTTACCTACCAGTCATTTTATTAGGCCGGTTAGCTGTTGATAAAAATGAGTTTGGTAATGGTTACGGTAAATTAATGTTGATTAATGCATTAAAGCAGAGCCTGGATGTAGCCAAAAATCAAATAGGTGCCGTAGCGGTAGTTGTAGATCCAATTGACGGAGAGGCAGTTGCATTCTACACAAAATATGGATTCACTTTACTCCCAAACAGTGGAAGAATGTTTATGACCATGAACAAAATTGAAACTGCTTTTCATCAAAGAAAAACAGAATAAAAGATAAAATCACAACATTGACCATGGATAACTTTCGTATTTACCGGATGAAAGTTTCCGGCATTTATCAACCGGCCGCGAACAGCATTAAAAAGATAACCCATGGATGATACACTTAAGATAGGAATGGCCCAAATCGCGCCGGTTTGGTTGAATAAACATCAGACCATCGCTAAAATCAAGGAATACATCACAAAAGCCGGTAACGCCCAATGCGAATTGCTGGTATTCGGTGAAGCGCTCCTGCCCGGCTATCCTTTTTGGCTCTCTGTGACTCATGGCGCCGATTTCAACGCACCGATGCAAAAGGAAATTCATGCGCATTACCTTCGAAACGCCATCCAAATCGAATCGGGAGATTTGGATGAAATCTGCGACCTGGCCAGGAAATACCAGATGGCTATCTACCTGGGCACCATCGAACGCGCAAAAAATCGCGGAGGCCACAGCCTCTACTGTTCCCTGGTATATATTGATGAAAAAGGACAGATCAAATCCGTACACCGGAAACTGCAACCTACCTACGAAGAACGGTTAGCCTGGTCGCCCGGTGACGGCAATGGATTGCAGGTCCATCCATTAAAAAGCTTTACCCTGGGCGGATTAAATTGCTGGGAAAACTGGATGCCTTTATCCAGGACAGCCCTTTATGGATTAGGGGAAGATCTGCACATTGCGGTTTGGCCTGGTTCCGAAAACAATACGGTCGACATCACCCGCTTCATCGCCAAAGAGTCCCGCTCCTTTGTGGTTTCCGTATCTGGATTTATGACCAAACAAGATTTTCCAGAGGATACGCCTCACTTAAGAGCAATAATAGAAAATGCACCTGCAATCCTGGCAAACGGGGGATCCTGTATTTCCGATCCGGATGGGAATTGGATCGTTTCACCGGTCACCGACCGGGAAGAATTGATCGTCGCTACGATTGACTTTAACCGCGTCCTGGAAGAAAGACAGAATTTTGATCCGGCTGGTCATTATTCCCGACCCGACATCACCAAGTTGACGATCAACCGGGAACGGCAATCCATCCTCGATGTGAATGATTGATTCCAAAATGGACCATGATGGGTATCAATTAGGAATTCAGCCCTATCTTTATTCCAATAATTGAAGTAATAACTTAGTGTACAATTACCATGGATAACTCCCGTATTTACCGGATGAAACTCTCTGGCGTTTATCCTCACTACATTGCCAAAGCGGAAAAAAAAGGCCGTACCAAAGAAGAAGTGGATGCCATCATCTGCTGGCTGACCGGCTACGACCAGGAATCCCTGCAAAAGCAGCTCGATGAAAAAAATGATTTCGAAACCTTTTTTGCCCAGGCTCCGGCCATGCACCCCAACCGTTCTAAAATAACCGGCGTCATCTGTGGTTACCGCGTCGAAGACATCGAAGATGACATCGTCCAGAAAGTCCGTTACCTCGACAAACTCATCGATGAATTGGCGAAGGGAAAAAAGATGGAGAAGATTTTAAGAACGTAGGCAGTACTCAGTAGACATTAATTTTATTCATGTCAATAGCTATGACATGAATATTTTTTACGTATCCCATTTCTCTGTTCTTGGTTATCGTATTCACGCACCTCCCTTCCTTTACCCCAGAAAAATGATTTGGCAATTTTATATATTGACTGCACTTAACCGTAACCAAAATGACAACCCTTGTTCCGAAATTCAGCAGGTATGCGATCCTTTTACTCTGCGTCATTTTTTCCGTATCCCTGGATTATGCACAAGCTACCCTGGTTGAAAATGCTATCCCCCGTTCGCGTATTATTCTTCTTAACAACCATCCGGAAGAGCGAACGGCTGCCCTACTCCTGCAGGACTTTATCAAAAAGATCAGCGCCGCAGAACTGCCCATCCTGGCAAATAACGAATCCCTGCACCCCGGTGATATCGTCATCAACAATGCCGATGGAGATGCCGCACTGACCGAAGATGGATTTCACCTGACCTGTTCGGGCAATGGACTTTCAATTTCATCTGCGGGAGGTAAAGGGGTCATTTATGGCGCCGTAACCCTGCTCGAGCAATACCTGGGCGTGGATTACTTCGGTGAATTTGAATCCAATTATCCCCAACAAAAAACCATCATGCTACCGGCGATTGACCGGATGGAAAATCCGGCCTTCCGGTACCGGCAGTCGCAAAATTATGCCTTGTCCACCGACACCGTCTACCGCCTCTGGAACCGGTTGGAAATGCCTACCGACGTATTCGCCGCCGGCTATTGGGTACACACTTTCGACCGGCTGTTACCCTCCGATGTCTACGGCAAAACCCACCCGGAGTATTATGCCTATTTCAATGGATCACGCCATCCCGGCAAAGCCAGCCAGTGGTGCCTGACCAATGATGAAGTCTTTGAGCTGGTGTCACGGCGCATCGACTCCATCTTCAAAGCCAATCCCGGTAAAAACATCATCTCTGTCAGCCAGAACGACGGCAACTTTACCAACTGTACCTGCGACCAATGCAAGGCCATCGATGATTACGAAGGTGCTTTATCGGGTAGTGTCGTCACCTTCCTGAACAAACTGGCTGCACGGTTCCCGGACAAGGAGTTCTCGACACTCGCCTACCTCTACACCATGCAACCGCCAAAGCACATCAAGCCCCTGCCCAATGTCAACATCATGCTGTGTGACATCGACTGCAACCGCGAAGTGTCCCTGACCGAGAATGCATCCGGCCGCGAATTTGTGAAAGCCATGGAGGGATGGTCGGCCATCTCAGATAACATCTTTATCTGGGATTACGGGATCAATTTTGACAATTACGTGTCCCCTTTCCCGAATTTTCACATCCTGCAGGACAACATCCGGCTGTTCAGGAAAAACCACGCGACGATGCATTTCTCCCAGATCTCCAGCAGTCGCGGTGGTGATTTCGCCGAGTTACGGTCTTACCTGGTGAATAAACTGATGTGGAACCCGGAATTAAACGTGGATTCACTGCTGCACCACTTTCTCAACGGCTATTACGGACCAGCCGGCCCATCTCTGTACGAATACATCAAAGTGATGGAAGGTGCCCTGCTGGGCAGCGGCATAAGGCTTTGGATATACGATTCACCCGTGTCGCATAAATCAGGGATGCTGAAGCCCGAGCTGATGCGCCGTTACAAGCAGCTATTTGACAATGCTGAGCAAGCGGTAAAGTCAGACCCAACCTATCTGATGCGGGTACAACGCTCCCGGCTGCCCTTACAATATGCCGAACTGGAGATCGCGCGGACAGAAAATGAAAAAGACTATGCGGACATCAGTCAGAAACTGGACTTATTTGAATCCCGGGTCAAAGCATTCGATGTGCCCACGTTAAACGAACGGCGAAACTCCCCCGTCGATTATTGCGAACTGTACCGGCAGCGCTACATGCCTGCCGCCGAAAAAAGCATTGCACTGGGAGCCAGTGTAAATTATGCCCCCCTGCCCGGTAAAAAATACCAGGAAATCAGTAAAACCGCTCTGACCGACGGGTTGTTTGGCGGTTCGACCTTTGTGGAAAGCTGGGTAGGCTGGGAAGGCCAGGATGCAACCATCACCCTTGATTTGGGTACGGTCAAACCGGTGCATAGCATCGAAGCGGACTTTCTACACCAACTGGGTGCCTGGATCCTGCTACCCAAGAAAGTGACCTATTCCTACTCTACAGATGGACAGGACTTCACACCCTGGGAATCGCACACGATTCCGGAAGACCGTTCCGTGCAAGTTAAATTTGTCGGCATCAAAACAGAGATCCCGGTCCAAGCCCGTTATCTGAAAATCGATGTCGTGGCCACCAAGGAATGCCCCACCTGGCATTACGGTGTAGGTCATCCTTCGTGGTTCTTTGTGGATGAGGTGACGGTAAAGTGACGTTGACTTTTGGACTAATTGACTAAGATTGTGTCATCTAATCGTATCAACGCTATAAATTCCTGATTTAACTGCCAAGTAAAAAACACGGTGCCGCGAAGCCATGTCATGCTGAGCGAAGTCATGCTGAGCCGTGTCATGCTGAGCGGAGTCGAAGCAGAAGTCGAAGCAGGAGTCGAAGCAGAAGCAGAAGCCTTAATTTAACAGGATCTCAATTACCGGGATCTCAACCGGTGGCTTAACAACGGGCAAGATTAAATTCACATCACCTTCATTTGTCTCCTGATTAATCCAGTAACCTGTTGGCGCGGATATTTTAATCTCCGAAGCATCGTGTAAAAACTGTACATACTTTATTTTTCCTTTCATCCCTTTCAAGGTGAAATTCTGCAACGGATAATCCAGTAAATGAACGTAAAGCCTGTTCGTGGTAGGATTATAGGTCAATAAGGTATTGTCAGGGACTTCAAAACTATCCGGCGCCTGCGTACACCCATAAATGGATCTGCTGTTGTATTTCATCCATTCCCCCATTTTCAACAAAGCTTCTTCTGCCCGGTAATCTATGGTACCTCTGCCGGTAGGCCCGACATTTAACAAAAGGTTACCTCCCTTGCTTACCGATTCAATTAACAACACCAACAATTGCTTATTGTCCTTCCAGGTCATCTCGTCCCTGTAATAGCCCCAGGAACCACTAAAGGTCTGACAAGTTTCCCACGGAATTTTCTCCCCGTCATAGGTCGGCCATTCCTTGACTTTAAATTGTTCCGGGGTTGTAAAATCCCATCCTCCCCAATATTCTTTTAAATCCAGCCTGTCGTTCACAATGATCTCTGGTTGCAGTTGACGGACAAGTTTGATGAGTTCGACAGAATTCCAGTCATCCCTTCCTTTGCCATGTTCCCCGGTTGGAAAGGAATAATCCAGCCACAGGATATCAATTTTGCCATAATTGGTCAGTATTTCCGTAACCTGATTTTTTAAATACTCCCGGTATTTAGACATGTCCCGGTTTTTGTTCAGCTCCTTGTATTCTTCATCGCTGTTTGCGCTTAATGGATGATTCCGGTCTATGGTATATTCGGGATGATGCCAGTCAATGAGCGAATAATAAAATCCGATTTTCAGGCCTTCTGCCCGGAATGCATCGACCCATTCCTTTAGCGCATCTTTACCATAAGGCGTATTGGTAACCTTATAATCGGTGTATTTGGAGTCAAATAACGTAAATCCTTCGTGATGCTTGGAGGTGATTACCGCATACTTCATTCCGGCTGCTTTGGCCAGTTTTGCCCATTCCCTGGGATTGTATAAGTCTGGATTGAAGTTGTCAAAGTATTTTTGGTAGGTTTCGTCATCTATTCGCTCTCTTTTTTTCACCCATTCGTGCCGCCCCGCTAAAGAATAGGTTCCCCAATGGATAAACATCCCAAACCGGTCGTTTGTCCACCATGCCAGGCGCGACTCCTTTTCTTCCTTGGTTTCATTCCAGATTTTTTTCTCCTGAGCATAAGAAACCAAAGACACCAGGAAGAGCGTAATGAGAACCAGTATTTTTTTCATTGAATTGTATTTTACACTATTGTGTGTGTTAGTCTTTTCTTATTCCTGTCCATGCTCCTGATTGATCAGGTCTTCTATTTCATTAATTCCCCTGATGCGCGCCACCGATGAAATATTAGCCTTTATGAGCTATCGAATTGGAACTAAGCTGAACAATTTTACTATTTCTCCAGTCATTATCCTTTATTCAAGTCAAATAATACCCTCGCATCGACC
>ERZ795048.2529-NODE-2529-length-14619-cov-7.145084_pt1 | contig 14619 bp, 11 predicted proteins | sample MGYA00375132_ERZ795048 | MGnify/ENA primary metagenome ERZ795048 (study PRJEB30177, sample SAMN05720225) | activated sludge metagenome | isolation source: Anaerobic digester | place: Hong Kong | collected 2014-12-17 ...
CAGGATAGGTGTTATCGCGATTTTCCGGATTTCTCACAGAGAAATCCGGGTTAACTTCCGTCACGGAATATCCGCGTCGCGCAGTCGGTCTTTTCCGTGGCGACGCAGGAGCGACTCCGCCGGGAACGATGATATCCGCCGGCTCTCAATGTCTCACAAGACGTTCAACCGTCAAATCCTTTTAATATATCGCGCGGGACAACGAGCACCGAGCCATGCCTCGCGCCCTCCGGCACTTTAAGCTCGCCGCCGATATAGTCCCATTTTCTCAGGTCGCTCGATGCGACCGCGCCGTAACGGTGCCTCGTGTATTCATCGAAGTAAACGATCCAGCGACCATCGATCCTCACCGCGCTCGGGCCTTCGACCCAGTTATCGCTTATCGACGGCGACGCCTTCCCGTACGGGCCTTCCGCGCTCGCGGACTTCGCGACGACGATGTTCTTTTTCGTCGGGAAAAGCGTCTCGTTCTTGAGGAACATCAGGTATTTGCCCGGCCCCGCTTTTTTGATCGTTGCGTCTATGCAGTTGAAACCGGGATCATACAGCAGCTTCGTTTCGCTGTATGTTTTGAAATCCTCTGTCGTTTTGTAATAAATTCTGTGGTTCCAGGTGCCGTCCCCGAATCCCTGCGTTCTAAGGAATTCGCCGTCGACGGTGGATGACCAGAATATCAGAAACCGCCCGTTCTCGTCGTCGTAAAACAGCTCCGGCGCCCACGAATTGCGCGCGCGCGGCTCGTGGTCCATCACCGGGATCAGGATATCGTCCGTCCAGTGAACCAGATCGCGCGATGAGGCATACCCTATGCTGCGCGGCTTCGCCGTCCATACCATGTGATACGCACCGTCCGGGCCTTCGATTATGTTCGGGTCGCGAAATGCCGCGTCCGCCCTGCCCCTGTAGATAACCTCCCCGCCGTTCAGCGGCTTCCAGTTCATGCCGTCTTCGCTCCACGCGAGATGAAGCCCGTCGCCCGGATGAAAACCGGTTTCGGGCCGGGGGCCTTCTTCCTTGAAGTATGTCATCAGATAAACGTTGTCCGCCGCCGCCGCTTTTTCGCACACGATCGCGCCGGCTATCAGAATCAGCAGCACGGCAACCGGATAGTATTTACAATTTGTCATATTATTTCCTCCCGAACCGTGTCTTTATAACTTTATAACTGTCGCATTTCAAATTAATTTCGCCGATGATATTTCGCACCGGCAGAACATTATCCTGATCCATTTTGTTTAAATATCATACGGACGATGAGTGGTGATTACTATGATAAAAATTTTGTTTTTGCTGACCGTCATGACGCTGGCGGCCGCGGGATGTTTCAGCGACGGAAAATCTCCGGACGAGCCGAATGCCGATGAAAAATATGGTGCAGACTACAAAACAGCAACTTTCGCGGGCGGCTGTTTCTGGTGTATGCAGCCCCCTTTCGAAAAAATCGACGGCGTTTTATCCGTGATATCTGGCTACAGCGGCGGCATTGAAAAGAATCCGACTTACGAGGAAGTAGCATCGGGTCAAACGGGCCATGCAGAGTCCGTGCAGATCACATACGACCCGGCGAAGGTAAGCTACTCCGATCTGCTCGAAGTTTACTGGCGACAGATCAACCCGACCGATGCGGGAGGCCAGTTCGCCGACCGCGGGCCGCAGTACAGGACAGCTATTTTCTACCACGACGATGAACAGAAAAAGATCGCTGAAGAATCCAGAGCCGAACTGGAGAAATCCGGCAGGTTCGATAAACCGACGGTCACAGAGATCACCCGGTTCACATCGTTCTACCCGGCTGAAGATTATCACCAGGCCTTTTACAAAAAAAACTCGCTGCGGTATAACGCTTACAAATACGGTTCCGGGCGTGCGGGCTATCTCAACGATAAATGGGGTAATGATATGGGAACAAAATCTAATGATCAAGAGAAGACTTACACAAAGCCGCCGGGAATCGAACTCCAGGACAAACTTACCCCGCTCCAGTACCACGTTACTCAGGAAAACGGCACCGAACGAGCTTTCGGCAACGAGTTCTGGGACAATAAGAAGCCGGGAATCTACGTCGATATCGTATCCGGCGAACCGCTTTTCAGTTCTACAGACAAATATGAATCCGGCTCAGGGTGGCCCAGCTTCACCCGTCCGATTGAAGATGAGTTCATTGTCGATAAACCGGATAGAAGTTACTCGATGGAGAGAACGGAAGTACGCAGCAAACACGGAGATTCCCATCTCGGGCACGTTTTCAAAGACGGGCCTGCGCCGACCGGGCTGCGGTACTGCATAAACTCCGCATCGCTGCGGTTCATTCCGAAAGAAGACCTCGAAAAAGAAGGCTACGGCGAATACCTGAAACTGTTTGAATAATAACGCCGGACAGTCACCGCAAACTTTTCCGAACGCGGCAGGCACCGCCGGCTTTTTGTTTATTTTTGCCTGTGCCGTTTCTGTCGACGAGAAACTTACTTCAAACTGTAAAGGTCGTTCAGGTATTGTACGGCGAACTGGCCCGCGACGCTGCGGTCGGGCATCGACGCCATCATCCCGTACATCGCGGCTTCCTCGGACAGCTTCGAAGCGTCCACGTTCTCGATCTCTTTCGCCGCCTCAGCAAGATCCGCTATGAACTCATCGACAACATTCTCATGATACGGCGACACCGTGACATGCAGGCAGGCGGGAAGATGCTGCTTTTCGAGCAGCCAGTTGCGTTCGCCCATCGCATCGCTGAGCGCGTACACGTTCAGAGTATCGCTCCCTATTGCGAAAACCGTCGCGTGCGGTCTGCCGAGCACGTACAGGCCGGGGATATCGTCATTCACCGCTTTCTGTATTTTTTCAGCGGTGGCCATCGATTTTCCCGCAAGTTTCAGATAGCCTTCCACACCAAGGAAATGCATCACCGACCACGCCGCCGCGATTACGCCGCCCGGCCTCGCGCCGGAGACCGTCGAGGTTCCGTATACGCCGCCCGGGAAATCCGCGAAAGCGAAATACTGGTACTGCCTGTAGTCGGCGTTTCGATACAGCACCGACGAGCAGCCTTTCGGGCAGAACCCGTACTTGTGAAGGTCCGCAGACATCGAGGTCACACCCGGCACCCGGAAGTCGAACACGGGCACTTCATAACCGAGTTTTTCCACAAACGGCAGTATGAATCCGCCGAGACACGAATCGACATGCAGCCAGATGTCGCGCGACGCGCACAGCTCGCCCAGTTCTTCGATCGGGTCAACCACCCCGTGTGGATACGTCATCGCCGAACCGATCATCATAATCGTGTTCTCGTCCGCCGCGTCTGACATCGCCCCGACATCGGCCCTGAAATCTTCGCCTGCCGCCACGTGCCGCGTCTCGAGCCCGAAGTAATGCGCCGATTTCACCCATGCCGGATGCGCGGTGTACGGCAGCACCATGTTCGGCTTTGTTATGCCGGGCTTTTTCGCCCTCGCGCGGTCGCGGCATGTCTTCACCGACATCACTATGCTCTCGGAACCGCCGCTGGTCAGGCTGCCGACAACCCTGCCGTCCCCGTTCAGCATACCGGCGGTCATCGCTATCACTTCCGTCTCCATCTTCCGCAGGCTCGGGAACGCAAACGGACTCAGCCCGTTCTCCATGAAATATGCGTTGTACGCCTCACGCCCGAACTCAATGACTTCCGCGCCCGGATTGTAGATCAGGCTGAACATCCGCCCGCCCCTCCAGTTCAGATCGTTTTCCTTGAACGTCTCTATGCTGTCGAGTATATCTTTTGAATTCGCGCCCTTCTCCGGCATTTTCATCTCTTTCACGAAGCACCCCCCATGTCGTTTGCACATCGCTTGAATGTTACCATGCAACACCCGGAACACGCCAGAACGTTTTTTCCGCGTCCCTGTCCATTTAGTGCCGTTCCGGTTTGACTTGCGGATTTTTTGCTGTAAAATTATGCGCATGTCTAAAAAGGTACTGGTAACAGGTGCGGCGGGCTTCATAGGCAGTTCGATAGCGGAATCGCTTCTCGCAAGGGGCGACACTGTTATCGGCGTCGATAACCTGAATGATTATTACGACGTTTCGCTCAAAAAAGCCCGCCTGAAACGAATCGAGCATCCCGCGCTCGAATTCCATCACTGCGACATTCTCGACAGGGAGAAAATGACATCGCTGTTCGAGGCCGGGAAACCGACCCATGTATGCCACATGGCGGCGCAGGCCGGCGTGCGCTACTCCATCGAGAACCCGTATACTTATCAGAAAACCAACGTGGAAGGAACACTCAACCTGCTGGAGCTTGTCCGGAACCACAGACCTGAAAATTTCGTCTACGCCTCGAGTTCGAGCGTTTACGGCGGCAACGAGAAAATTCCTTTCTCAGTCGAGGACCGGGTGGACAACCCGATCTCGCTCTACGCGGCGACGAAAAAAACCACCGAACTGTTCGCGCATGTTTACAGCCACCTGTTCGGAATCAAAACCACGGGGCTGCGATTCTTCACCGTCTACGGGCCATACGGCAGGCCGGACATGGCATGCTACAAATTTGCGCTCAAGATCATGAGAGGCGAACCGATCGACCTGTACAACCGGGGCGAGATGTTCCGCGACTTCACATACGTGGACGATATCGTAAAAGGAGTTATCGCCTCGATCGACACGCCTTTCGACTACGAGATATTCAACCTCGGCAACTCGAACATGGAGCAGCTCTCGCGCTTTGTGGAAATCATCGAGGAAAACCTCGGGCGCAAGGCGGAAAAGAACCTGCTGCCGATGCAGCCGGGCGATGTTCCGCGCACAAACGCGGACGTGGAAAAATCAACGCGCCTGCTCGGGTTCAAGCCCGAAATCCGCATCGAGGAAGGTTTGCGCCGATTCTTCGACTGGTTTAAACAATACCACGCCGACCTCTTCTGAGCCGCAAACGGAACCGTAATCTTTGACACATTCCCCCGCACCGCGTTAAAATCCCTTCGTCATTCAGGGTGGGAGTTTTTGATGGATATTACCCTCTCGGCGGAAAAACGCGCAGGCACGATCGCCCTTTCGCTCTTCGGCGCGGCAGGCATAGCCATAGCCGCCGCAATGACTTTCCTTTACGGCGATTCCGGCGCGGTCGCGACCTTCGCCGCATTCTGCTTCTTCCTCATGCTCGGCGCGCTGCTGATTTCAGGCGAAAAGATTTCTTCGAGAGAAAAATTCTCGCTGCTCGCCGCTTTCTTTATCGGGTTCCTGCTGCGGTACTGCTGTGCCCAGTTCTTCATGCCCTTCTACCTCGAAAACTGGACCAATTTCTCCGACAGCAGGTTCTACATCGATGTGGCACGGCTGCTCGTGGACCACTACCCGCAAAACCCGGTCACCAGCATCAATAACTACAATTACATCAAGCCAATCGGGCATCCCGGGTTCTACATCTTCGCGTGGCTGCACTTCCTGATCGACGGAAGCCCGCAGCTAATGTCCGCAACCAACACGTTCATGTCCGCAATAACAATCCTGCTTGCGTTCAGGATCACCCGCAGGCTTTTCAACGACAAATCCGAATACAGGGTTGCTGTGGCTTCCGCATGGATCACCGCTCTGTTCCCGATGCTGATTTTCTGGAGCGCACCCTATATAAAGGCAAGCCTGATAATGCTGATCTGCGTCTTCTTCATCGATCAGGCAACACGGTTCCTGGAAGGGAAACTGAAAGGGCCGATGTTCTGGATGCTCGCGTCGATTATCGTCATGTCGAACCTGCGTATATACATGTCCGCGATGATGCTGGCGGCTATGCTCACCGCCGCTGTCGCTCTCGTTTTTTCAGACAGGAAACCGGAGGGCTACACGGCTCTCGCGGGGGCCATGCTGCTTGCCGTTTTCGCATTCGTGGCGCTCAAGCCATCGCTGCCTTTCGTAGGCTACATAGACTTCGAAACGATAGCGAAAAAAGGGCTCGTGGCTTTCGTGCTGGATAACCGCTCGGGGCTCAGCGGAGACGCCGCTTCAATAGCTTCCACATCGCCTGCCTCGCTTCTCCAAATGATACCCTACGGAGTGCCGCGAGCAATAATGGCGCCGCTGTTTATTTTCCTGGAAGGCGATCCTCATAAATACAGAGTCATCACCTGGCTCGCGCCGACATGGCACATAATCCTGCCGTTCTCGCTGTTCGGCATCATCGAACTGATCCGAAAAAAGACGCTTCTCTCCTCTCCCGTGATTATTTTCGTTGCCGCGACATCAATCTTTCTAGCGCTGGTTTTTGCCGGCAGGCCGACACGCCACATGGTAATGCTATATCCCTTGTTCTGTGTATTCGCAGCGGCCGGGTTCGCACAATTCAAAAAATATCTTCCTTATGCCTTTGCGTTTTATGCGCTGCTGGCAGGCGTCACGATGCAGTACGACATCGGCGGGCTGAAGTCAGTGATGCCAATATACGCGCTCGGACTGCTCGGCCCGGCAGCTTACGTTTTCTTTCTGGTTCATGCCCGCTATGCGTCAATGCGAAACCGGGGAGCGCGTCGCTGAATGGCTGATAAAATCAAAATCCTGAATATAATAACAGGCCTCGGGCCGGGCGGCGCGGAAAACATGCTGATCCGGCTGCTCGGCTCTTTAGATCGTGAACGTTTCGATCCCTCAGTCATCTCTCTGCTTGATACATACGGAAATGAATCCGCGATAATCGACATGGGAATCCCTGTGACACCGCTTAAAATGCGCCCGGGAATCCCGAACCCCGCCGCTTTGATTTCGCTCGCCGGAATGATCCGCGCGGCGAAACCCGGCATTGTTCAGACATGGATGTACCACGCGGATCTTCTGGGCGGACTGGCCGCGCGGATCGCCGGGAAACCTCCGGTTGTATGGGGAATCCATCACAGCAGGCTCGACCCCGGGATCGATAAAAAAACAACCATACTCACCGCCCGCGCATGCGCGAGACTTTCCGCACGGCTCCCCGCCGGTATCGTATGCAGTTCCGAATCGGCAAGGCTCGCTCACATCGAAATCGGATACGCCACGGATAAAACAATCGTAATCCTCAACGGCACGGACACCGAAGAGTTCAGTCCCGACCCCGCCGCGCGATCGAAAATGCGGGCGGAACTCGATATTCCGGATGATGCGTTCCTGATCGGGATGCCGGCGAGGTTCCACCCGGTCAAGGGTCACGAAATCTTCATCGGCGCAGCAGCCGCAACAGCGGAGAAATATCCGCATGCGCGGTTCCTGCTCTGCGGCAGCGGAACGTCGGAAGACAACCCCGCGCTCATGCAGATGCTGCGCGACTCGCGAATCGAAAACCGTTTTCACCTGCTCGGAAACGTGCGGAACATGGCGCGGCTCTATCCCGCGCTCGACCTGACAGCACTGGCATCACACAGCGAAAGTTTCCCGGTAACACTCGCCGAATCGATGGCCTGCGGCGTCCCGTGCGTCGTCACGGACGTCGGCGACTGTGCCGCGGTTGTCGGCGACACGGGAATCGCGGTCGCACCCGGCAACCCCGGCTCGCTGGCCCGCGCGATAGAAAAAATGATTGAAAAAACAACTGTTGAAATGGAATCTCTCCGCGCCGCCGCCCGCGCACGCGCCACAGCAAACTACTCAATAAAATCAACCGCGGAAAAATACTCGCAACTTTATGAAGATATCACCGCCGGTACGCCACGTTAAATCAGTCGTCGATATAGTTGAGGATGACGAGCAGCGTTGTCAGCGTACTGGTGTAGAACTGGAAATTCCGTTTGTTTCTTGCGCTCGCTTTTTCTTTGATCGAGACAATATCGCCGGGGTAAACCACGGCATCGGTCGCGCGCACGATCTCGCCGGACACGCGCTGGATGGCGATTGTTTTAATATCCGCTTCGCTGGATATCCCCGCCTGGCTTACGTAATACAGCGCATCCTTGTTGGCATTGAAGTCATATATACCCGGATTGGATACAAATCCCCGGACCAGCACATAATCGCTGTCCGTCGGGATAACTATCCTGTCCCCGGGCCGCAACTCCATATCAAAGGCCATATCCCTTTCCATAACCAGCCTGTCAAGCCGCAGGCCGATCATCTCCTGCTTGTCTTTTGCCGCGCCTTCACCCGATTGCCTTAACACGAACGAATCGCTCAAGCTCAGGATTTGCTCTTTTTTCTTCCTCCCGGCTTCCTTTTCTTCCTTTTCTTCATGCTCTTTGTTCGACACCAGCCCGAAATCGATCCCGCCCGCCATCATTATCAACTCATACGCAGTCATGCCGTCCGAAAACGGGTAATAACCCGGCCTCAGTACGCGCCCCTCGACACTCACCATATCCAGCTTCCGCCCCTCGGCAACTACGAACACGGCATCTCCCGCCTTCAGTTCCAGCGGAACCATACTCGGGAACGAGCTCATATCGACTTCAAGCTTCGTCACATTATTTTCCCTGTTATGCGAAAACACATAAGCTTTGTCCGGCAGCTCACTTCCGTCTATACCGCCCGCCTCGTACACCAGATCGGCAACTGTCATTCCATCATAAGCCTCGTATGTGCCGGGCTTGCCGACAGCACCCTTTATCGTCACGACCCCGTTCTTTGCCTCGCCGTATGACGGAACAAAAACAACATCCCTGTCCTTCAGCGCAAATTCGAGCCCGTTTTCCGCAAGCGCCTGTTTACGGTAAACATTCGCCCCGCCAGACGATTTAACATATCGCTTCAGAATTATCCGCTCGCGATCCGCCAGAGACGTAAAACCGAAGGCGTTCCCGACAATATCCGCGAGCGTGTCGCCCTCGACTATCTCGTACCTGCCGGGCATATTGACCTCGCCGCGGACTATCACCTGCCCGTACCTCGGCGGAACTTTCACGATCGCACCCTGCGGCACATAAGGATTGTTCGACATGTCTCCATTCTGGAAAAATTCCACGAGATTGTATCTTTCGGACTTATCTCCGGCTACCACTGAAACATCGCGCATCGACCCGAACTCCATCACGCCGCCCGCCATCTGGATTACCGCGCTGAGCCTTGTCACCGAATCGATCCCGAACACTCCCGGCCTCTTCACCGCGCCGGCCACAGTCACGTTATGCAGTCCCAGTTCCCGCAGCAGAAAAGATGCGCTGATGTCGGAAAAACTCTTCCTGTATATCCCGACTACTTCCTTCTCAAGGTCCGCAAGCAATTTCTGTTTCGCTTCAATCTCCCCTATAAACGGGAGCAGCAATTTGCCCTGCGGAACCACCTGAAGCTCATAAAAGCTTGTTTCGTTGTCCTTTTTCGTAAGCGTTAAAACAAAGCTGTCTCCCACATTCACATGATATGTCTGCGGGTCCACTGTCTTTGCCGTTTGCGTGGCAAAACCCGGCGTGTACATCACCGGCATGTCGAACTGTATTGAAGCCTCTTCTTCTTCGTCCTGCGGCTCCACCTGTGTACTGAACGAATATTTATCAAGTCTCACGCTTTCCGTCATGCTTTCCTTTTCAACCGCGCCGGTCATGACCGACATCGTGAACACCACGATAAAAGCGCCGAGAAAAACGCTTATTATTTTTGTTTTGCGGGACATTTCATCCCTCCTTGCGGGACCAGTTCTACAGGAAATATCGCTTCTTCCCGTTCTTGACTGCGAAATAAAGATCATATAATATCATACTACTGTCCGGTATTCAATTGAACGGCCAGCTCGTGAAACGAGAAAAACAACTATGATTGAAGCCCTTTTTGCAATACGCAGGAGAATTCTCCTTATCATCGTCATAACGGTTCTGGGGACGGGATTCTCCGTTTACATGGCGCTCACCGGGACGCGTTTTTATGAAGCCAAAACCACCCTTCTGCTCTACGAGGAGGATACCAGCCTCATGAGCATGATGAAAGCGCAGCTAATGCTGGGCGGCGGTGGCGGCGGAAACATCTCCGAGGTTGTTTTCTCTCTGCTTAAATCCGACACGCTCACACGTCGCGTGCTCGACGGTATGAAGCTACGCGAAAATGAAGACTACATAAAATCCATTCCCGGCGGCGCGCTCGAAAACGAGGAAACCACGCTCAGCAGCTTCAAGAATAATCTCGTGGTGGAAATGGCAAATCCGCGCATTGTCGTCAAATACCAGACCGTCAGCCCTGAGCTTTCCGCACAGATAGCGAACGGTATAGCGAGTGAAGTGATGGATTACTTCCGGGAACTCCTGGGTTCCAACTACACTTTCATGCAGGAAAAACTGGATCAGACCAAAGAAGAGACGCGGGTTCTGGAAGACAGGATCCGGAAGTTCGAGGAAGAAAATGAAATAGTCGTTATAGATGTCCAGCTAAGTGAGTCTATAAAAAAGATGGCTGAAATGAACATGCGGCTTCTGAACCTCGAAAGCGAGGCGGTCGGGCTGCGCGAGATTATAGAATCGTCATCGAACCCGGCGATTATTTCAATGAACCAGGCGAATCTCAAAGCAGTCAACAAGGAGATTGCCGGAATTCGCAAAAGCCTGGACGAACTTGAATCAGGCATGAAAGGCATGCCGCTTGAAAAGCTGAAATATTTCAGGATGAAGAGAGACCTTGAAATAAAACAGACCGGATTGCTGGCGCTCGAAGAGCAGGTCGCGTACCTCGGGATGAAAGTCGACCAGGACCAGGGCAAATTCCAGATTCTGGACAAAGCATACCCGCCGTATTTCCCGAGCTCGCCGAAGCGGAAAAAAATGGTGATCTTCAGTTTCATCGCCAGCCTTTCGCTGGGCATCTTCGCCGCGCTGGGAATCGCTCTTTACAGAAAGCAGCTCGATGAATATGTTAGAAACAACCAGCCGGGAGGCGATTCGGATTCCTGAAAAGGCATACTTTCAGACAGAGCCCCCGGATAATGAATAAAAAGAAAATCAAGATACTCAGAATAATAGCCCGGATGAACGTCGGCGGACCCGCAATTCAGGCAGCCTCGCTGACGCGCGAGCTCAACGACGACGAGTTCGAATCGGTGCTGGTACACGGAAATCTCGCGGAAGGCGAAGCGGATATGCTCGGGTTCGAGGACATGCAGGTCGAAAACCGAATCGTGATGCCCGAGCTGGGGCGCGAGCTGCACCCCGTCAAGGATTTGCTGTCGCTTCTCAAGGTCATCAAACTCGTCCGGAGCGTGAACCCGGACATCGTGCATACGCACACCGCGAAAGCGGGCACCGTGGGGCGGCTTGCGGCTGTCATCTGCCGTGTTCCCGTCATAATCCACACATTCCACGGCCATGTATTTCACGGTTATTTCTCCCCGGCGAAAACAGCCCTGTTCAAAGCCATCGAAAAATTCCTCGCCCGGTTCTCGACCCGAATAATCGCGATCAGCCCTTCTCAGAAAAATGAAATCAGCGGAATCCTCGGCGTGCCGGGTTCGAAGTTCGAGGTGGTACCGCTCGGGTTCAGGCTCGAACGATTCGAGAATTGCTGCGAACTGCACGCCGGCGAATTCAAAAAATCATTGAACATATCCGACGGTAAGAGAATCGTGTCCATCGTCGGGAGAATCACCGCAATAAAAAACCACAGGCTGTTTCTGGATGTCGCCATGCGGGTTCTCGGGAAACGAGGCGATGTTGTTTTCGTGGCCGTGGGCGACGGCGAAGACCGCCCAGCATGCGAGAGCTATGCTGCGGAACTCGGCATCAGGGATAATGTCGTTTTCGCCGGCTGGCACGAAAAAGTGGAAATTGTTTACGCGGATACGGATATTACAATCCTTACGTCGGACAACGAGGGAACCCCGGTGTGCCTGATCGAATCACTGGCATCGGGAGTCCCGGTGGTAAGCACGAACGTCGGAGGAGTTTGCGACGTAGTGACGGACGGCGTTGACGGATTTCTCGCTCCGCCGGGCGACGCGGACGCGCTTGCGGAACATGTAATAAGGCTGCTCGACGACGAATCACTGAGAGATAAAATGGGCGCGGCGGGAAAAAACAGCGCTATGTCGCGATTCAACCAGTCACGCCTGTTTTCGGATATTAAAAATCTTTACCGGAAATTATACGAAAAATAAGCTTGAAAACAGGACCGGCCTGTTGAAGGAAGTTCCTGTAATAATATCGAAAAATCATGAAAATCACGGAACCATCAAAACTCAAACTTATCCTGATCATTCTGCTTGCCGGGTTCGCGATCAGAGCTTCGGTTCCGATAATTTCATCACTCGTCATGAAAAGCAGCGACCAGTTTCTGGCCGATGATTCTTACTCATACATAATCTCCGCTGAATCGCTGGTTGAAGGAAACGGATTCTCGTATCAGGGCCGGCCATACACGCACAGGACACCCGGCTACCCTGTTGTTCTCGTGCCGGGCATAGCGGCGGGCCACGTCAGGGCCGTGACGATTTCAATCCAGATCGTTCTGTCGCTGCTCACGATCCTGCTCGTTTACAATATAGCGCTCGATGTATTCGGCAATCGCAACGCCGCGATTTTCGGCGCGGGTATTTATGCCGCCGAGCCGCTTTCAGTGGTTTACTGTTCATTCATTCTCACTGAAACGGTTTTTACTTTCCTTGTCGCTCTTTCGATATATCTGCTTATCCGTCATATTAAAACGGGCGGGATTATGAATGCGGCGTTCTGCGGTCTTACGATAGCCGCCGCCGCATTTGTCAGGCCGATTGCGTATTTCTTGCCTTTTATCGCAGCCGCGCTTATTATCGCAACTGCAAAATCGCATGGAGTCGGCATAAAACGATCGTTGTCCGCCGCGCTGATTTTTTTCATAGCAGCGTTAGCTCCGCTGTTGATCTGGCAGGCGCGCAACTCCGCGCTTACGGGCTACAGCGGGTTCAGTTCGATAAAGGAAGTCAACCTGCTTTTTTACCATGCCGCCGACATAATCGCCCGCACCGGGGGCGGCGACTTCTATGACACCCAGCAGGAAATGCGGGAAAAATACGCTGATGAAAACCTTGCGGCGCTTATCGGGAAACAGGATTTTACGCAGGGCGAAAAATACGCTTTTTTCAGCGATACGGCAAAAAATATTATTAAAAAGAATCCGGTTACATTCATAAAAAGTTATCTCAAAGGCATTCCGGTGATGATTATCTCGCCCGGGACCGCCAGGGCGACAGAGCTTTTCTCAAAAGCCGGAACCGCAGGCGGAATGATTGCCGCGTTGTTCCTTACGGCTATACTGGGCTCGATTTATATCCTGTCTCTTATTGGATTAATAAAGCGGAGAGCGCCCGCGGGTATTTCAGCGGTGTTGATAATCACAGCGCTGTATTTCGCAGCGTTGTCGGGCGGCGTGACGGCGAATTCGAGATTCAGGCATCCGGTGATGCCGATTGTCTGCATATACGCGGGCGCGGGGCTTTACACAATCTCCGGCGGGCACAAGAATAAGAAAAGAACACTCGGGCAAAACGCGCCCGCGGGCGGTGACTCGAATTGAGCAGACAAAATATAAAAGCGGGACTGGTCGAGTTCAGGCCCGATCGAGCCGAGGCGCTTGCGAGCCTGCTGCCCGGGCACGGGATAACCCCGGTGGTGTTTCACACACGTGAGCTTAAAACGGACAGCTTGCGTATGGCATCCATCGCGCCGCACCATGTTGCCCGCGCGCTGACGTCGGAAAAATGCGATATCTACATCGCCGCAGCATGGGTCTGGCCGGCGCTCATATCCGCTCTCTCTTCCATGCGCCCCGGCTCACGCTCGGGCTGCGTTCTGAATGCATGGATCTTCGATGAGAGCAGCTACGAAAGCAGATCGAGCGGAAACTCGTTTTCGGTAATACGCCGGAAACTCTACCCCCGCGTCTACGACATAATACTCGACCGCGCTTCCGTGATAATCTGCAACAGCAACTGCGTGGCCGATTCACTGAACCAGACCCGCCCTGCCCTCACGGACAAAATCCGGGCAATCCATAACGGTATCGATTTTGACCTGTTCGAGCAACTGCCGAAAAAAATGGAACCCTCATGTGCGCGAGTCTTCACTTCCTCGAACGCCAACGAGGGCACAAAAATCAAGGGTCTGCTGACGGTGATCGACGCATTCGGCAGAATCGCGGGAAAACACCCCGGCGCAACCCTCACCGCCGCCGTGACAGCGACAAATGTACATGCCGAAGAAAATATGAGACAAATCGAAAAGGCTGCGGATAAATCAGGCTGCCGGGACAGGATCGAGTTGATACCCAACGCGAGGAACATGCCGGAGCTTTATTCAGGATCGTATGTCTTTGCATACTGCACTCCGCACAGGGGCGCGGACAGCCTGCCACGGGTTCTGCTGGAAGCGCAATGCGCGTCGGTGCCGGTTGTAGCCGGTAACGAAAGCGGATGCCCGGAAGCGATCAAACCAGGCGCAACGGGACTACTGACTGAAAACTCCCCCGCCGGGCTTGCCGGAGGGATTGACCGGCTGATGTCGGACGCCACGCTGCGGAACAGCATGGCGGCGGCCTGCGGCGAATGGATTAAAACCGAATTTTCATGGGAGAAAATGGCGGATGGCTACGCCGACGCGATCCGCGAGGCACTCGAAGCTTAATCCGGATTTTTCACAGAGAAATCCGGAAGATCGTGATAACACCTGTCCTGCTGCGTTGCGGCGTCGATTCGGGCTCGGTTACATACGGCACAGTATGCTTCCTCACCACTCACTCGCCGCG
>ERZ795048.2534-NODE-2534-length-14604-cov-3.994501_pt1 | contig 14604 bp, 17 predicted proteins | sample MGYA00375132_ERZ795048 | MGnify/ENA primary metagenome ERZ795048 (study PRJEB30177, sample SAMN05720225) | activated sludge metagenome | isolation source: Anaerobic digester | place: Hong Kong | collected 2014-12-17 ...
TTCTTCCTCAAAAAATATAAAATCTATTTTCTTTGCTAATCCTTTTTCTATTTTATTTATTTTTGTTTTATTTTTTCTTATCTGCCTTTCTATTTTATCTACTACTTTATCAATTGCAGCATATAAATCTTCTGCAGATTCCTCGCTTCTTATTGTAAAATTACTAGTTGGAATAGTGACCTCTATCGTCTGATCATGTCCTTTTACTTTTATTAGTACATTAGCAGTTACTTCATTTGGTTTTTCAAAATATTTGCTTAATTTTTCAATTTTTTCCATAATATAACTTTTTATTGCCTTAGTAACTAAAATTTTGTCTCCTCTTATAACATATTTCATACTATACCTCCTATATATATTATAGCATAAATATATCAAAAATCTTTATCTGTTTTAACTAACTTTTACATTTATTGCTTGTAATCCTTTATCTGTTTTCTTTATATCAAACTCTATTTCTTGCCCTTCAGAAAGCACTTTAAATCCATTGTCTTTTATAACAGAATAATGTATAAAAACATCTTCATATTCAGAATAAAAAGCAAATCCATAACCTTTCTCTATATCAAACCACTTTACAAAACTTCTCATAAAAATATCACCAAAAATATAATAGTATTATTTAAATGTTTTTTATTTATTTTTGTACAAAAATCAAATATAAACAAATAAAATTTATATTTATATGCCTTAATTCATTTGTTTTCTCTCTTTATGCACATTATTAATGCTCTTGTACAAATTTATTAAATTAATTTAAAACAAGATCTATAATCTTCGTGAGGTAAAGTTATGAGAAAAATTATTATTAACAAAATTTTTAAATATTTAAATTTTTTTTATAAATACACAGATGAAGAAAAAGAAAAAATACAATATGGATTAGAAGTTTTACTAATATCTAGTTTGAAATTAATAATATTAATTATTATTTCTCTTATTTTTAATTTTTTTAAAGAAACTGTATTAGTTATTATTTCTGTTTATTTTATAAGAAAATATTCTTATGGCATACATATGAACAAAATATATAAATGTTATATTTTAACTATATTAATATTATTTATTATTCCTTATTTTTTTATAAATATTGATTTAAGTATTATTGCAAGAATAATGCTACATATATTTTCTTTTATATCAATTATATTATGGTGTCCCGCAGATACAAAAAATAGACCCTTAATAAATAAAAATAAAAGAGAATTGTTAAAATTTAAAACTGCTTGTATTGCTTTGATATATACATATATTTCGTTGAAATTTAACCATATAATTATTAAAAACACTTTAACATACTCTTTAATAATTGAATCTTTATTAATAAATCCATTGACTTACAAACTATTTAATATTCCATATAATAATTATAAATATATTGAGATATCAAAATAAAGAAAGGAGGAACTATGAATATCGTTGCAAAAATATTAAACACAGTTGCTTTAAATACTGCTAAAAGCAATCAAAGTAAATGTGCAATAATTGGTTTTGATGAACCAAAAATGCCAGATAGTATGTTAAAATAAGAGTCGAAATAAACGACTCTTATATTTTTGCTTTTAATATTGCCTTAAAGGTTTCATCTATAATATTATAATTTATGTTTATATTTTTATTCTTACTCACGATGTCTTTTATTATAGAAAGTCCATAACCTCTATTCCTTCCTTTTGTAGAATAACCAGAAGAAAATATTTTGCTTTTTTCAATATTACCATTATAACTATTTTCTATATTTATCTCAAAAACATTATTTTTTAAATAAAATTCTATATTTATGTCTTTTTGTTTAGATTTTGAAATTGCTTCTATAGAATTATCTATTAATATACCAAATATTTTTAATAAATCTTTAGTTAAACGAGAATCTATTTTATTAATTTTACTTAAATTATTATATATTAAAATATTTAGATTTATTTTTTTATAAATATTAGAAAATTTATAATATATTAAGTCTTTAAATCCTTTTGGTATTTTATCTAAAATATATATTAATTTATCGTTCTTTATTTTACTTTGATCTTTTATTAATTCTGAAACATATGATTTCAATTTTTTATTATTTTTTGATATATAGCCATTTATTACTATCAATTGATTATTATAATCATGGGTTATTTTTCTCTTGTTCTCTAATTCTTTTTCATATTTTTCTAAATAGTTTATTAACAATTTATATTCATAAGTTATTTTATCTATTTTCTTTGATTGTTTTAACAAAATATGAATAAATACTAAAAAAGATAAAAATATTATTAAATTAACATATATTAATGAATAATTTTCTAAATTATGAATATTTCTATATGTTAATCCCCCTAATAATACTAAAAATATTAAACCAAAGAAAAAAGCGGTATTTTTATTAATTTGATTTATCAACTTTTTTATTAATTCTGATAAAAAAGTAATGTATATTAAAGGAAATGTAAAAATAACTACAAATATTGAGCCAATAAAACCACCTAGAACATTTTCAAAAATATATGAATAGCTTATTGGTAATAACGAAAACATAATTCCAACCAATAATTCCCCAATAAACATGTAAAAAGTTGCTACTAATATATATATAAAACTATCTTCTATTTTTATATCAAATAAATATTTAAAATATATTGTTAATATTGGTATTGTCATTAAAATTTTAAATGTATCTCTATCATAAAAGTTTACAATCGAAATTAATATTAATATCATTGGTAATAATAAATATATGTTTTTTGTTGTGTTTATACAAAATATCTTTTTTATTATAAATATATAGAAAACCACACTAACAAAAGCACCTAAAAATAAATTTATAAAGTTTATATAAAACATTTTTTAACCTCCTCATAATATTTTTTTGATAATAAATCTACTGTTTTGTTGTTTTTAAATATTATTATTTTATTTTTAAAATCCACTGATTTTACATTTGACATGTTTACTATACAAGATTTATGAGAATACAAAAAAATCCCTTTTAATTTGCTTTTAAAATATTTTAATGTTTTTGTTGTTTCATAATTTTTTTCATCCGTCACTATTATAGTTTTTCTTTTGCTTTTATCATAATATAGATATAATATGTACTTGTATTCTATATTGTATATAGTTTTATTTATATTAAATGACAACTTGTCATTTGAAATAATTTTGTTAATGCACATCAATAAAACATCATTTATTTTTTCTTCATATAAATCAAATTTTGATATAAATTCCAACAACAATATTTTTGAATGGTATGCTAAGTTTTCTAATTCATAATGTGCTGTTAATAATAATATAATGCTATTCCAATCTTTTTCTCTTATCTTTTTTGATATTTCTATACCAGACTTGTTTTTTACCTCTATATCTAGAATATATACTTTATTTTCAATATTTGAGTTTACCAACTTGTGGAACTCAGAATTATATTCGTTAAAAACATATATTTTATATTCTATTAATTTTGAAAATACAATTCTAGTAATTATATTCTTTATTATTTCTGTTATTTCTTTATTATCATCACATAATATAAAATTTATCAATTTAAATCACCCGCCAGTTATCAATTTGTTAATTTTTTCGTTTCTAATAAAAAGAGCACTATTACTAGTGTTCATTTTAAACAATCGCTGATACTGAATAAAAATCATATAAGAAATTCACCAGTAAGTATGCAAAAATTAATGAGATTGTTATATAAAATATTTTTATTTGTGTGGTATGTCCTTTTTTAAAATACCTTTCTAAATTTAAAGACATAACTGTCCATATCATCAATGGTATTACCAAGATATAGATATAAAATTTAATGTTCATTCTCATAATCCTCTATAAGCTTATTTCTCATTGCATATCTAGGATCTTTTAATGGGCTTGTAGTAGTAAAAATTTCTATGAAAGACAATACTTCTTTTAAACTTTTATTAGCCCCGAAAGATATTACATTTGCATTATTATGTTCCTTTGCACACTTTGCATCATTTGTATTATCTAACTTTGCACATCTTATTCCATCCACTTTATTACAAGCTATAGACATTCCTATTCCTGTTTTACATATTGCAATTCCAAAATCTACATCTCCAGATAAAACTTCATCACATAATTTAAAAGCATATATTGGATAATCAGTTCTTTCTTCACTATATGTTCCACAATCAATTACTTCATTTTCTTTATCTTTTAAAGCAAATATTACCTCCTGCTTTAATTCATATCCACCATGATCACTTGCTATACCTATTTTCATAACTTACCTTCTTCCTATTGTAATTATAACAAATTATAATGATTTTTTAAATAAAAAAATAAGATAATATCTTATTCCTTAAAACCATATTTTTTATTAAACTGTTCTACTTTTCCTTTTCTTCCAGATGCTTTTTGATGTTGTCCAGTATAAAACGGATGACATTCAGAGCATATTTCAACATTTATTTTATCTTTTGTTGATTTAGTTTCAAATGTTGCTCCACAAGCACAAGTAGCAATACAATCTACATAATTAGATTCTTTTTTACTCATAGTTATCTCTCCTTCCGCCATAATCAACTTGATTATAGTAATTCATAAAACTTCACATATTATATCAGTTTACTTTTGTTTTGGCAACTATTTTATTAATTCTATATTTGCTCCAACATTTTTCAACTTTTCTATTATATTTTCATATCCTCTTAATATATGTTCTACATTATTTATCGTTGTCTTTCCATCTGCTATAAGTCCCGCTATTACCATACAAGCTCCCGCTCTTAGGTCAGTTGCTGTTACTTCGCAACCATTTAATTTAGTTTTTCCCTTTATCGTTATAGAACTATTTTTTTCATCTATTAATATATTTGCTCCCATTTTATTTAAATATTCCACATGTTTAAATCTATTTTCCCATATATGTTCTTCTATTTTGGAATTACCATCACATTGTGTAAATAATGCCGTTATTGGTTGTTGTAAATCTGTAGGAAATCCAGGATATCCTTCTGTTACAATTTTAACTGGCTTGAATATATTTGATTTATTAATAATTATACTGTTATTATTTTTTTTATATACTATTCCCATTTCATCAAAAACATCAAGCAAAGATTGTACATGTTCTGAAATAATATTATCTATCTTTAAATTTTTTCCAATTAAAGCTCCAATTATAAGATATGTTCCCGTTTCTATTCTATCAGGAATTATATCAACAGAACATCCTGATAAATAATTAACGCCTTCTATAGTTATAGTGCTTGTACCTCCACCTAAAATATTTGCTCCCATTTTATTTAAAAAGTCAATTACATTTACTATTTCTGGTTCTCTTGCTGCATTTTCTATAATGGTTTTCCCTTTAGCTTTAACTGCTGCTAAAATAGAATTTATTGTTCCTCCAACACTAGGCATTTTTAATTCTATTTTATTTCCGTTTAATGATTCTGCATATATTTTATATTTATTTCCATATTCTTCTACAGTAGCACCTAAAAGATTAAACGCTTTTAAGGTTTGATCAATCGGTCTTTTTCCTTTACTTATATTGCATCCTCCAGGATAACACATATCTACTTTTTTACATTTTCCTAATAATGCTGACATAAAATAGTATGAAGCTCTCAATTTATTAGTAGCACATTCCGGCAATTCTATGTTTTTTAATGTTGATGGATCTAATATTATCGTGTTATCATTTCTAATTATTCCTACATTTAATATCTCTAATATTTCTAATATTGAATCTATATCTGAAATATTAGGAACATTGTTTATAACAACTTTTTCATCTGATAATAATGCTGCTGGTAAAATTGCTACTGCACTGTTCTTTGCACCGCTTATTTTTATTGTTCCATTTAAAGTTTTATTTCCGTATATTAAAATTTTGCTCATATTTTAGCCTTTCCCATTAGAACCAAATAAATATATTTTTTCTTTTACTGCATTTTTTATAGCTAATTCTCCAGAAGATATTATTTTTCTTGGATCATATACTTTTTTATCTTTTTTTAGAAACTTTCTTACAGCATTAGACCAAACTATTTGTAATTCTGTATTTATATTTATTTTACAAGTACCACATTTAATTGATTCTTTTAATATATTATCTGGTAAACCTGTACCCCCGTGTAAAACCAATGGAATATTTATATTTTGGTTTATCTCCAACATTCTTTTAAAATCTATTTTTGGTTTGCCTTTATATAATCCATGTACACTTCCTAATGCTGGTGCTAATGAATTTATTCCAGTTTTGCTTACTAGTTCAACACAGTCATTTAAAGTTGCATAACAAGACTCTGCTACTAAACTATCTTCTTTTCCTCCAACATGTCCAACTTCTGCTTCTACTGATACATTGAATTTTTTAGCATAATTAACTACTTCTTTTGTTATATCTATATTTTTATTTATTTCATATGAAGATGAATCTATCATAACTGATGTAAATCCAGCATTTATTGCTTTTTTACATTCATCAATACTATGACCATGATCTAAATGTAATACTACTGGTACAGTTATACTTAGGTCTTCTATTAATCCTTGTACAATATTAAATACAGTCTTATATCCTCCCATATATTTTGCAGCATTTTCACTAACACCCAAAATAACAGGAGACTTTTCTTTTTCACATTCTTCTAAAATATATTTTGTCCACTCTAGATTGTTTATATTAAATTGAGGAATCGCATATTTTTCTTTCATAGCCGTTTTTAATATTTCTATACTATTAACCACACTATCACTTCCTACAATTATATTATCACGAACAAATAAGTAAGACAAATAAAAAGTATTAAGTTTACACTTAATACTATTTAACTTTTTGACTTTCTAATACAACTTCGCCTTGTAATTGTGCTACATTATCTTTATATGTTTGAGTTGCATCTGCAAGAGAACCTCTCTCTTTTAAATTAGTGTCTTCTTCTGACATTTCTGTTAATTCAGATGCGGAATATATATTGTCAGTTCGCACACCTTCAAAATACTCTTCATAACAATAAAGTTCAGTTTCTGGATTTATTATTGGTTTATAATATCTTGATTCAAAAGTATTAGACCATCTTGACAAGACCCAATCTGTTCCATCTTCAGTTTCAACTTCTGCTGTAAGTGGAAGTTCATCATTTATTTTTTGAAAAGAACCTGCAATTACTGCAACAAGAGCATTACTATATGGACTTGCTTCAATATTATCAAGAGTACAACATTCATAACCTAATACTTGGTCTTCAAGTGTATCATAAAATGATTTTGAATATCTTTCTTGCTCTTCTTCTGTTCCGAAAAGATATAAACCAGGTGAATCTAATCCAGCATTAGAATAACTTAAAGTTTTTCCAAGAACTACAATATTATGTAAAATTACTCCATATTCGTTATAATCCATTATTATTGAACCAAGATCAATAATTGAATCTGTTGGATTTTTTGAATCTATATTTGAATACATTATATCTATAGCTAAATCTACTCTCTGTTTTAATGCTTCTCTTTCTGCTTCATCACCTAATGCTGCTATACTTAATGGATAATAGTTTGAATTCTCATCCATACATAACAAACATGCTAACTCTCTTGTATCTAATCTTGTTGGTGAAATTTTAGTTTCATCTGAATCAAAACCTTCTGATAATAAATCAGGTCTTTTTTCCTTTATTAATTCATAAATTTGATCTCCAAGTGCATCCATTTCTGGATATCCACAAGATTCAGGATCTACTGTTGGTGTTGTGCTTGGTTTTGCTGTTGGTGTTGCTGTTGGCGTTGCACTTGGTGTTGCTGTTGGCGTTGCACTTGGTGTTGCTGTTGGTGTTGGAGCTGTTATTTCTGATAATGTTTGTATTACATCTTTTAAATGTTCACATCCAGATAAAGAAACAATACCTATTGTAATTGCTGTTAATAAAGATAATCCAGTTATTTTTAAAGCTTTTTTCTTTTGATAACTTTTTTGTAAACTAAATATTTCCTCCATCATTTGTTTTTCTTCTCCAACAAAACTTTTAGGTTTTATTATAGGATTCCCAAATTTTTCCTTATATACTACTTCTATTCCTTTTTCTATATCTGTTACATATTTTATTTTTCTCATTTTAGAAACAAATAATTTTATTACAGCCAATTCGTCTTTTCTATTTTCAACTTTTATAAGCCCAGTTTTCTCTTCCGTACCATCAAATGCTCTATATTGAATAGCCTTTCCTTCTGGGGTTCTAACGCGTTCAAAATAAAATATGTCTACTAAATTTGTTCCGTCTTCTAACACACCATTTTTTGCTCTAATTTTCATATAATCTTCTCCCCTTTCAAAGATGGCTGATATTATACTCATTTTTATTATTTTGTCAAGTTTTATACTATGGATACTATCTTTAATTTAAATATTATTTCAAAAATTTGTTATAATTAAAATCCTATCTTTTTCATTTAAATCTTTCTTTATAAGAAAATTGATGTTATCTAAATATTTGTTAGCAATTTTTATTATATTTTGTGCTTGTGATAATCCAATTTCAAAAGCAATTATATATTTATCTTTTAAAAACCTTTTACTATATTTTAAGATTTCTTCATAATAATATAATCCTTTGTTTTTGGCATATAAAGCTATATTTGGCTCATTATTTTTAACAATATCTTCTACAGGTTCGTTATATGACAAATATGGGGGATTTGATATTATAACATCATATTTTTTATTTATATTTTCAAACAAATTGCTTTTTATTATTCTTATATTCTCATTTTTCGCATTAAATTTTGCTATTTTTAAAGCTTCTTTAGATATGTCCGATAAAGTTACATCAATATTCTTTAATTCTTTTTTTATTGTTATACCTATACATCCTGAACCAGTTCCTAAATCTAATAATGTTATTCTTTTATCTTTAAAATCCTTTTTAATTAATTTTATTGTTTCTTCAACCAATTGTTCTGTTTCAAATCTTGGAATTAATACATTTTTATTTACTTTATACTCATAACCATAAAAATTTACAGTACCTACTATGTACTGTAACGGCTTTTTTTTACTTTTTATTAAAGCTATATTAAATTTTAATAGTTTTAATATAGGTATATTTTTTTTATTATTAAGTTCATCGTTGGTTAGTTTTATATGATTTTTTAACAAATATTTAGCATTATATTCATTTTTTGAACTCTTTATTAAATCTTTATAAAACACTGTTTTCTAATTTCCTTTTTTGATCTTCTGCAACCAAAGCATCTATTAATTCATCAAGATTTCCTTGCATTACTCTATCTAATTGCATTAAAGTAAAATTAATTCTATGATCTGTAATTCTATTTTGTGGATAATTGTATGTTCTAATTTTTTCGGATCTATCTCCTGTACCTATTTTACTTCTTCTTTCTGCCCCTTCTTTTTCTTCTTTTTCTCTTTGTCTTAAATCATATAATCTTGTTTTTAATATTTTTATTGCTTTTTCTTTATTTTTTATTTGACTTCTTTCTGTTTGGGAATAAACAACAATCCCCGTAGGAATGTGTGTTAGTCTTACGGCAGAATCTGTTGTATTTACTCCTTGACCACCACATCCACTACTTCTTGTAATGTCTATTCTAACTTCATTCATATCTAATTCAAAATCTAAGTCATCTGCTTCTGGCATAACTATAACTGTTGCTGTTGAAGTATGAACTCTTCCTTGGGTTTCTGTTACAGGAACTCTTTGTACTCTATGTGCACCGCTTTCATATTTTAGTCTTGAGTATACACCTTTTCCTTTTATTATAAACTCTATTTGTGAGTATCCTCCACTTGCACCCCTCATCTCATTAGTAATTTCATAAGTCCAATTTTTTGCCTCAGCATATTTAACATACATTTCAAATAAATCTCCTGCAAAAATATTTGCTTCGTCCCCACCTGCTGCTCCTCTTATTTCAACTACTACATTTTTTTCATCATTAACATCTTTTGGTATTAATAATATTTCTAATTCTGATTCTTTTTGTTCTTTTTCTGATTCTAATCTTTTTAATTCTTCTTTTGCAAATTCTTCTAATTCTCCAGAAGAAATCATCTCTTTTGCTTCTGATATATCTGATAGAATTTTTTTGTATTCATTATATGACAAAACAAGCTCTTCTAAAGAACTTAATTTTTTTGATAGTTCTGTTGTTTTTTTTATATCTTCAAACACTTCTTTTGTAGTTAATTGTTGTTTAATTTCATTATATTTTTCAACTATCTCTTCTAATCGTTCTATCATGATAACACTTCCTTTTATATATCTTCTTGTTCTTCTTCCTCTTCTACTATTGATAAATCTTCAATAGCATCTTCCTCATCATCATCTTCTACATCTTCCATTGTTTCTGTTTCATCTGATAATATATCATCTTCTGTCTGTTCGTCTTCCTCATCATCGTCATCTATATCTTCATATTCTTCTAATTCTTCATCATCATCATCGTCATCTATTACTATCTTAACAGAATGATTTTCTGTTAAATCCCATTTACCATCTACTAATATGAATCTTTTATCTAAATTTAATGATGTGTAAAAATCACCAATTAATTCTTCATACTCTTTATCACTATAATTTAATGTTGTACATATTTCTTTTAATAATTCGATTGTATTTTTTGCTTTTTTGTTAAACTTTATTATGTTATAAGCAATATCTAAATAAGATAATTTTTCTAATTCATCAACTGACATTTTTTTTATGTCCATAAAGTCCTCCTACATTTCTTCAAATGCTTCTACTCCAATAAGATTCAAAGCATTTTTTATTGTTATTTTTGTTGATTTTATTAAATTTATTCTTTCTGATGTATATTTTATATCATCAGATATAACTTTTTCATGTGAATAATATGAATGAAATGCTGTTGCTAATTCATATACATAATTTGCTATTAAATGAGGCATTTGTTTTAATGCTGAACTTTCAACTATATCTTCAAATTCTAACACTTTCTTTATTAAATCTATTGCATAATTAGATGTTATTGTTTCGTATTTATCAACTTCTATTAAATCACTTGTGTTTTTTAATATTGAACAAATTCTTGCATGGGCATATTCTATATAGTAAATCGGGTTATCATTAGATTTTTTTGTTGCCAGTGTTATATCAAAATTCATCTGAGTATCTAAACTTCTAGAAGCAAAGAAATATCTAGCTGCATCCACTCCTACTTCTTCTATAAGTTCTGATATTGTCACAGTTTTTCCTGTTCTTTTACTCATTTTTATTTCTTTACCATCTCTTATTAATTTAACCATTTGGAGCAATTTAATTTCTAGTCTTTCTTTATCGTATCCTAGAGCCTCAATCGCTGCTTTCAATCTTCCTTGATATCCATGATGATCTGCTCCTAAAACATCAATTAATCTATCATATCCTCTGTTTATTTTTTCTAAATGATATGCAATGTCAGGTACTAAATATGTATATGTATTATCACTTTTTACTATTACTCTATCTTTCTCATCGCCATATTTTGATGTTTTTAACCACTTTGCACCATCTAATTGGTATATATTACCCATTTTTTCTAGTTTATCTAAACATGCTTCTATTTTTCCTGATTCTCTTATAGTCTTTTCACTGGTCCAAACATCAAATTCTACTCGAAAGTTTTTTAAATCGGTTTTAATTTTTTTCATTAACTTATTTACTCCTATTTCAGTAAAAAAAGTTATGTCTTCATTTATTTTGTTTTTTTGATATTCATTATATATAGATTTTGCAATTTCAATTATTTCTTCACCATAATATCCATCTGCTGGTAACTCTGAATTAATACCACATAAATTTTCATATCTAACTTTTATTGATAGCCCCAAATTATTAATTTGATTTCCGCCATCATTTATGTAATATTCTCTTGTAGGATTAAAACCAGCAAATTTATATATTCTTGATAGGTTATCCCCATATGCCGCTCCTCTAGCTGTTCCTACATGTAATATTCCTGTTGGGTTAGCACTTACATATTCTATGTTTATTTTTTCATTATTTCCAACACTACATTTACCATAGTTTTCATTTAAGGATATTACATCATTTATTTTGTTTAAGAAAAATGAATTTTTTAAATAAAAATTTATAAAACCTGGTCTTACAACCTCTATATGATCTATTTCATCTATTTTATCAAGATTATCTACTATAGAAAGTGATAAATCATATGGGTTCTTTTTTAAAATTTTTGCTAATTCCATACCCACATTTGATGAATAATCACCATTATCTAAATTATTTGGTTTTTCAACAATAAAATTTATTTCTTCAAAGTTCATTTTCTTTAAAGAATCTTTTATATTATTGCAAATTTGATCTTTTATTTTCATATTTATCACTCCTCAAATAGCAATTTATATTTAAAAACACCAATAGAATTGTTTTCACTAAATAATTCATAATTAATATATAATTCTTTATCTGTTATTTTTAATTCACTTGTATAAACATCTAGTTCCAAATCTAATCCTATTGTTTTTACTTTATATTTACATTCTAATCTTTTGTTTAATTCAAATTCTAAATTTAAATCATAATCTTCATTTTTTCTATTTAAAATTATTTTATTATTAGTTATTTTTAATTTTACGTTTAGGTCATTCTCAACATATTCTATAATTTTGTTTATCTTATCATATCTACCTTTTGTCTCTATCTTAATTGGCTCGTTATCTGAATTTATAAGCTCTGCTACTAGTTTTATATCTTTCATAAAGTCTCCCATCATTGCTAATGACACAGTGTCATAGATATATTTAAATAAAATCAGTAATAAAATATCACAAAAAAAAGATTATGTATATAGTTTTACAAAATCTTTTTCATTTTTATATTACATTTACAGTTCTGGTTACTGATAAAGAATTTGTATATGAATATGTAACTGTATATGTTCCCAATATTGTTGTATTTACAGTAGTTACCATATTTGATTCCGTCAATTCTATAATACCTGTACCAACTATAGCAACATATGCTCCCATATCACTATATGTTTCATTTTTATATACTGAGACTTCATCTAAACCTAATAAAAATATAATGTTTTTCCCTGTTTGATCTATATCATACTTTGTCTTAACTTGATTATTTATTTTAGCTATTACTACTACATTTGATGTTGATAATACTTCTCCATTTATTGTTATATCTGAAGTTAATATCAATCCTTTAGATATAAGCATAGAAAGTGTAACTGTATCTACATTTAAAGTATTAAAAGATGTTAATTCTGTAGGATATTCTTCTGAATAAAGTAATGCTGCCGTTTCAATTGTTTCTATTTGAGATTCAGTTAATATATTTTTTGATTCTTTTACCCTTTTTGATACATTTGTTATTAACAGTAAAGATGTTATTGCAATTATTACTATTACTGCCAATAACTCAATTAAAGTAAACCCTTTATTTTTTTTCATATAATCACCTATATTTAAAATAAACAAGGTTTACTTGTCTATTCTTATTATTATTTGATAAATATTACCAAAATCTGCCTCTTCTTTATAAATTTTTGCTCCTTTTACTTTTAACTCTTCTATATCCTTTGCTATTTTTTCTTTTACATCCTTATATTTTGGATTTTCAGAAACATCTAAAATATCAGTCTCTTTTTGGGCAATATTAACAGTGTTTTGTTCATTTTTTGCTCCAACCAAAAACTTGTTTTGCTTTGCGGGATTTTCAGTATATAATAAAGCATCTATATCTGCTTTTTTCTCTTCTGGCTTTATATCTTTTGCAAATTCTTTTACATTATTCAAATTAAAATCTATTGCATCATCTTTTAGTTCAGGTATTTCAGTTACTTTAGATGATGAAACTAGTTTTGATGGATCTATCATGTTATCTTGTAAAACATTTACAGGAGGTTTTGAATTACTAATTACCCCTTGTTCTACATTATCTTTAAATATATTTAAAGACGGATTTGTTGCTTCATTCGGTAACTCTTCTTTTTGTTTAGCAATTGTAGTTGGTTCTACTTTATCATTAATTTCTCCGATAGAATTTAAAATTCTTAATTGCGGATTTGTTTCTAATCCTGAATCATATGTTGGTAAATTTACTGTTGGACCAGCTTGAGCATTTCCTGCTTTTGCGACTACATTATTTATTTGGCCACTATTGTTTATTTCCATATTATTACCTCCACCATATTTTTGATTTATTAACTCATCTGTTTGTCTAACAGTTAATCTTTTTTGAATGATTTCTGATAAAATTTCTCTTTGATCAGATTTATTTGGTAATCTTAATAAACTTCTAGCATGTCTTTCTGAAATTTTATTATTTAATATCGCTTCCTGTACTAATTCATCTAAATTTAATAGTCTTAATTTATTTGCTATTGATGATTGACTTTTACCCATCTTTTTTGCTAAATCTTCTTGGGTTAAATATCCCTTATCTAATAATTTTTTGAATGATCTTGCCTCTTCTAATGGAGTCATTTCTTTTCTTTGAATATTCTCTACTATAGCTATTTCAGCACTTTCTCCATCATTTAAATTCATAACAATACAAGGAACTGTTGCTAAACCAACCATAGAAGCTGCTTTATATCTTCTTTCTCCTGCTATAAGCTCATATTGGCTATCGGATTTCTTAGTCACGA
>ERZ795048.2535-NODE-2535-length-14600-cov-6.662289_pt1 | contig 14600 bp, 10 predicted proteins | sample MGYA00375132_ERZ795048 | MGnify/ENA primary metagenome ERZ795048 (study PRJEB30177, sample SAMN05720225) | activated sludge metagenome | isolation source: Anaerobic digester | place: Hong Kong | collected 2014-12-17 ...
CGAATATCCCCCATTCAAAGATCGATGACACCCTTGTGGCCATGTTTGCTGTAAAACCGACTATCGTTGTGGTGCTGGCCAGAAGCAGGGTCATCCCCACCATCCTCATCGATCCGATAAGCCCGTTTACCCGGTCTTCCCTTATCTTCTCCGAATCTATGAGGAACCTGTTCATTATATGTATGGAGTATGAGCTCCCCACCGAAATTATAAGAGGGGGGAGTGAAATACCGATGACCGATATCTTCACGCCGAGAAACCCCATGAGCCCGAGAACCCAGGCGTCTGCCATGAGCAGTGTTGCAAGCGGTATTACAACACCCTGGAAGGTCCTGAAATTCAGGTAGAATATAACGCATATAACGAAAAGAACAATGGGAACAAAAAATCTCAGGTCGCTCTGCATGTAATCTGTGATCTGCCTGTAGAGTACAGGCGCGCCCTGGGCGATTATTTTCATCCCCTCTTTGCCGCTGTAGCTTTCGGCTATGGTCCTCAGTTCCCGGGCAATTTCGTTCTGATCATTTGACTCCGTGAGCCGAATGAGAATCCCAAAATCTGTTATCCGGCCCTCGCTGTTTTCCGCGTACAGGCCGTTTTTAAATGCCGGGTTCCTCCTGAGCTTTCCGGTGAAGAGTCTGAACTCTTCATCAGTTGCGGGGAGTATCCTGTCGCCGTTTTCATCCTCCGGGACAAGATTGTACGCGGTCAAAGTGTCATCTTTGCCGGAGAGGTCCTTCATTGTCAGGGGAGAGAGTATCGTATCAACGAACTCCTTCTTTTTAATGTCACGGCTTTTTTCAAGGGACTTTTTCAGTTTCTTCAGTTCCCCCGGGGTCAGAGCTGTATCCGGTGAAACTGAAGTCCCGAGTTTCCGGCTTACCGAAGAGGCAAAGACCGGGTCGTCTGAAATCGACTGAAGAAGGCCGCTTTTCGTGACCGGTTCCCCCTCCTGCATGAAAGAGACTATGCGATTAATCCGGGCTGATTCCAGTTCTTCATGAAACGATGAGTATTCCTCGATCTCCCTGATAAGGAGATCAATCTGCCTGAACGAATCGCCGGTAAACAGGGTGTCTGAGTTGATGCCGAAGATTATGAATTTTCCGTTGTTGCCGTATATCTCCTTTATGCTGTTGTTTGTTATATATTCGATGTCACTACGGGGCATCATTACATCCAGGGAATTCTCAAATTTAATTTGTGTCATCCCCGCGCAGGCCATTGCGGAAATAATCGCGAGAGCAAACAGTGTCGCTTTCGGATGATAGACCGGCAGCCTGAAAAAACGGTCCATAATTTTTTTCATAATGCGCCTCCTCCCTTTATGACAAGGCCGTTAACGATAAATGATTTGAAACTGCTGATTGTCTGTTCAACAGTGAGGTTGTTGCTGATGATATATTCAGGGTGTATGACCTTTTCGGCTGAGCCCATTATCATCTCTGTAGCTATATGGGGATTTACATCGGGATTAAAATCTCCCGATTCTATGCCGTCTTTGATGGTCCTTCTTACAAGGTCCTTATGTGATGTGCGGAACTCGTCTATCCTGGCATTTATTTCGGGGTATCCGGTTTTAATATCGTGAAGAAGAGGTATGGAAAGACTGCCCAGCAGCTGGTACATGCTGGCGAAGATGTCGTACATCTTGTCTATCGGTTTTGAATCAGTGACGTCTATCTCATCAAAACGCTGACCCAGCTCATCCAGGAGGTCCGTTATGATCCTGTCAACCAGCTCATGCTTGCTGCTGAAATATTTATAAACGGTCTTTTTTGAAATGCCGCATTTTTCGGCAATCATATCGATAGTTATCTGTTTAATACCGAAAGTCTGTATCATTTCTCCGAATTTTTTTAAAATCATCTCGTTTACGGAATTTTTTCTTGACATATTCTGTACCTGCCCGCTTCTTCTAAAATATGGAAACTCTGGAAACTAAAATAGTTTCCATTGTGATTTTGTCAAGGGAAAATGATTTTTTTTAAGCAGGATGGGTAAAAATGAAGAGAGTGACTGAAATGATGGTGGTTTTTTTACTTGCTGCAGGCCTGATCTCCTCTTTCCGGGCGCCTCTCCTGTCTCAGGAGGACCAGGAGTTTGATGATTTCTTCATGGATGAACCGGTTTCCACCCTTGATATTACAGGTTTTGTTGAGAATGAGAATATTATCAGCACATATACGGAGCAGGAGAGTGCTGAAATCAGCAAAAAGAATGAAATAAGGAACAATCTGAAAATCAGATACGGTACAGAGTACTTCTACCTGAAGATCGTGTCTGACCAGTATGTTACGGCTGCACCTGTTAATGAAGAATACCGGTATTCGGACAGTCTCTCCCTGGGAAGAAACGGCAGGGTGTCAGGTGAATTTTATGAAATAAATCCCAGGGAACTTTACTTTAATGCCTCATTCAGCAGGTTCAGGGTCAGAGCAGGTAACCAGATATACGGGTGGGGCACCGCGGATGTTTTCAACCCCACATCATATTTTAATCCTTATGATCTTCGTGAACTTGTTTTTAAGGATGATAATGAGCTGAAAAGCGGTGTGCCTTCCCTGTCAACCCTTGTGTTTCTCGGGGACTGCACCCTGGAACTGGTTTATGTTCCGGTACATATCCCCTCCCTCTTCGCGGAACAGGATGATTACTGGGCCTTTCACTACAGGGAGGGGCCTTTCCCTGTTTATGTTAAAAACAGTGAGGGGATGGAGCTTTCACCCGGAAATTCAGGATACGGCGCCAGGTTCGGTGGAACCTTCAGTGGAATAGACTCATCGGTGAGCGGGTATTACGGGCCGGACAGGGATCCTCTGCTCAGGCCGTATCGTACGGTTGTGGAGCCCAACGAACCTGTTTCAATAGAGGTTGTGCCGGAGTATTATAAGACTCTGTATGTGGGAGGGGATATTTCCATGAAGTTCGACAGGTTTACGGTGCAGGGGGAGGTTAGTTTCTCCCCGAACAAAAAGGCCGTGGTGGACCAGTCTTACACTATTGATATGGACCTCCCTTTCGTGGTCACGGAAACAAAGGCACTCAGTTACTCTGCGGGGTTCAACTATTATATCCCTGTTTCTCAGTTTATTAAGGGGCATGAAGGGACTGCTGTGTTTACTGCTGAATGGATGCAGACGGTCTACTATAAAGAGGGCCTGATGAAACCTTTTCTAACTGATATACTCTCCTGCAGGGTGGAGGATGCGTACCTGGGTGACAGGCTTAAGCCCTCTGTTACGGTTGTTTATGATACGGCAAAGAAGGGCCTCGCGGTGATGCCGAAAGTTAAATGGGATTTTCAGAACGGATTTTCGGTGGATGTTTCATACTGCTATATCAGGGGAAGAGACGGTTCTGTTATAGGGTATTTCAGGGACAATGATTTTATTTCTTTAAGGGGGCGTTATGCGTTTTAAAAACTTTATATTTATTTTAATTATCATCTCTGCTGCTTTTCTGTCATGCGGGGCCCCGGGTAACGATGAGATAATAGTTTCAGGTGATGTGGTAATTCCCGGTGAACTGAGCGCTGAAGTAAAGGGCCCTCTGTTTATAGGTGTGTCACGTACAGATGATGTGGAGCTTATGAAGAGTGACCCCCTTAACCAGATCGTCACTATTGTTTCAGCGAAGGGGCTTTCATTTGAAATTGATCTTACGGAGAGCGGGCTTGGCGCGGGAGAAGAGATCTTTATGTTCGCATTCGCTGACAACGATTATAACGGGGGGATTCCCAATCCCACACCGGGGGATATTATAGGATTTTATATAAACAGTGACACACTGTCTACTAAATTCAGTCTGAAAAGCGGTGAATCATATCTCGCCATTGACGCGGTGAGAAGCACCTACGATATATCTGCGTCAGTAATAGGGATTATTGATGGATCTGAATCCGGTAATGTGATACTTATCGCCTATGCTGGTGATTTCAATTCACTTGATTTCACGGCACTCGATACTGATGCCATTATCGGTTATAAGAGAATAAAAAAAGGGGAATCCCCGTGCAGCTTTGAGCTTAAGATTTTCCCCTATATTACGCCTGATAAGTATTCTCTCCCGCTGCTGGGCGTATATATAATCGCCCTGCTTGACAAAAACAGCAGCGGGGTACCTGATTCAGGAGATGTAATAGGTTTTCCCGTAAGCGGAACTGATGGTGATTATCCTCTGGCAATGAATATTCAGAACGGGGTTAATTCATGCGGGACATTATATTTCAGAAAAACTGTATCTGAACCTGCAGACCCTGAGAATCCGATAAAGCTTTCAGGTAAATTTGACGCGCCCGCGGAATATGACGGTACACCGATGTTTCTTGTCGTGGCAAAAAGCAGTGACCCTGATGAGGTGTTCGCTGATATGATAGATACTGTTAAGTATTTTAAAAATGTAAGCGCAAATTATGACAGCATTGAGGGGACATTCTCCTTCGACGAAGATCTGTCTTCAAGCGGGCTTCTTGCCGGGGATACTGTGATGATTATAGCTCTCTGGGACAGGGATTTTGACGGAGGTTTTCCAGAGGCGACTGCAGGGGATATGGCTGGTTTTCTGCAGAACAGGGAACAGTTTGCTTTCACGGTACAGCTTAACAGCGGGACCAATAATATAACCCGTGAAAATGACGGGAGCTATACTTTCGGGACCGCGGCAGGTTACGATTTTTCCATTAAGCGGACCATATACAGTCATTCCGCTTCAATAAAGTTCAGCCTTGAGCAGGGGACCCTCAGTGACACGGAGTTTGCAAACGGCAACCTGGTACAGGTCATAGCGCTATACGATGAGACCGGAAGCAGTGTGACAAACAAGTCTATAGAGATGGACAGCATCATCGCGTCTTCAAAAGTGCTGATAGAGCATGATGCTGATGCCGCTGTAACTTCTAAATACACGATGAATATATTTCCCGCTATACCGTCTTACATTTCAGGGATTGACCCCGATGATTTATCGATTCCCGATGTGTACATTGTCGGTTTCCTGGACAGTAATGGAAACGGAGTGCCGGACACGGGAGAAAAGGTGGCCTTTTATTACAGGTGGCTCTTTGTGTATCTTCCTGACAGTATAACGGTTGAGGACGGGATAAATGTGCCTGACAAAAATATCAGGTTTTCCCAGACTTTCTGAAAAAGGTTTTCTTTCATGGATCTGCTGCAATGGTTTATAATAACGGGAACAGAGGCTGTTTAAAAAATCAGAACACAAGATGACTTTCTTTTTTTAAGGATTCAGTTTTTTTGTGAAAGTCCCTTTTAAAGCTCTTTTTTATACCAGAGACAGTTGAATCCGTCTATAAGCTCGTTTCCTGTATACGTGAACCCGCTCTTCTCATATAGTTTTATGGCTGTAGTGAGTTTACCGTCTGTTTCGAGAATCAGTGTTTTATAGCCCATTGATCTGGCCCGCTCCTCCAGATATTGAAGGATTTTTTTTCCCGCGCCTTTACCCTGGAAGTCGGGGCGTACCCTCATGCTTGTTATCTCGGCGGTGCTGCCGTTGATTTTTTTAAAAGCGCCCATTGCCATAATGACACCGTTTTCAACTCCGACAATGAACTCCCCTTTATTGTTAAGGTATACTTCGTTAATATTAAAGAGATCCTTTTCCCACACTCCTTCTCCCCTGTAGACATTCACTTTAAGAAGGGCCATTCTGTGCAGTTTAATTATTTCATCAGTATCTTCAGGTCTGAATTTTCTCAATTTCATAGTGCCATTATGGGGCATACAGTGTGATGTTAACAATAGTTTTTTTCAGTTTTGCCGCAAAATTAACCCGGTTAAAAAACTATCCCGGTTTCAATAATAAAACAGGCGCTGGATGAACTTAACTCTCAATTAAAAAATCGGGAATGAGATTTTAACTGGCAGTAATCATCTAATAATTCTTGCATCTTTCGGGAATGTTAAAATAAATGGTCTGAGTTGATAATTTGACACCGGCGAGCCGGGGGATTATCGAGTATTGGTTATCAGAGGAAGGGAAATGAAAAATCTTTTTGAAAAAACATCCATAGGCGGTCTTGAACTTAAGAACAGGTTTATACGATCCGCAACATGGGAGAGGATGGCAGATGAGAAAGGCCATTTGACTGAGAGGCTGATGAATGTTTACGAACGCCTGGCTGAAGGTGGAGCCGGGGCTCTTATTACAGGTTATGCCTTTGTAATGGAGGATGAGCAGCCCAATGCCCGTATGATGGGCATATACAACGATTCATTTATTGAAGATTATAAACGGCTTACTCAATCAGTACATGAAAAAGGGAGTAAAATTATACTGCAGATCGTTTATGGCGGTTCATTTACATGGCACAATACCGCTGAACGGGTTATATGGGGCCCCTCGGCAGTTACGCACAAGATATCAAACGTGACACCGAAAGAGATGTCCGCTGATGAGATAAAAATTCTCATTGAGGCCTTCGGAGACGCTGCTTTGCGTGCTAAGAAGAGCGGGTTTGACGGCGTGGAGATTCATGGAGCTCACGGGTATCTCCTTAACATGTTCCTTTCACCTTTTTTTAACAGGAGGGAGGATGAATACGGAGGCAGCGCTGAAAACAGAGCGAGAATCCTTTACGATATTTATGATAATGCCAGATCAAAGGCGGGAAATGAATTCCCCATCCTTATAAAAATGAACTGCTCCGACTTCATGGGAGACAAGGGAATGACCTTTGAGGACTGCAGGGACATATGCAAAACTCTTGCTTTAAAGGGAATTAACGCCATAGAGATAAGCGGCGGCCCGGTATTCAGGGCACCAAAGCCTGAAAAGGATCCTTCAAATTTTTCTGAAGAGAAGGTGGGTAAGGAATCCTATTTTGCAGAATACGCTAAAGAGATAGCGGAAACAGTTGATGTGCCTGTAATACTGGTGGGAGGAAACAGGTCTGTTGAAGTCATGGAGGGTATCCTTAACAGTTCGAAGATCGGGTATTTCTCTATTTCAAGGCCTCTTCTCAGTGAACCGGGCCTCATCAATGAATGGGAGAAAAACAGGGAATACAAACCTAGATGCGTTTCATGCAATAAATGCTTCTCAGAGGATGGTAATACCTGCGTTCTTGACAGGGAGTAAAACATGTCTCTCTAAGGGGGAGGGTACCATATCCCGGATTAATGTTCCGGAAGATATGGTACCCTGAATTAAATATTAAACATATCAGTCGTATTTTATAAGCATAAATGTAATATCATCGTACTGCTGTTCGTTTCCCCTGAATTCGTTAATGTCATTTTTCATCAGCGATATTATTTCTTCGGGGTTCCTGTTTCTGTTTTTCGCTATTATTTTAGCGCAGCGTTCGATGCCGTACTCCTCCCTTTCTGAATCACACTGCTCAGTAACACCGTCAGTAACCATTAACAGTATATCACCGGGCTCAAGTTTAACTGAAACTGCGGCAGGGTCGATCTCCTGCATTATCCCCAGGGGAAGGTTGTTCTTTTTTGCCCTTATGTTGTGGAACCTGTTTCCGCGTAAAAGATAGAGCATGGAGTGCCCCATGTCGTATATTGAGAGCCTGCCGGTATTCCCGTCAAGGGTCATGAATATAGCTGTTATGAATTTTTCGGCATTGAATGTGCTGAAAAGATAGCTGTTAAATTTTTTAATAAGCTGTTTCAGACCCTTTGACAGGTCATACATGTAAAGCACTCCACCTGCAATTGATGTAAGGAGCGAGGCGCCCATGCCTTTGCCTGAAACATCTGCTATGGTAAAGAACCATTTGTCGTCCGGGAAATGCTTCATGGAATAAAAATCGCCGCCAACACCCATTGCCATCTGGGTCATGGCGCCTGCTTTTATCCTGCCCTTTTCGAAAATTGAAGTTTCCGGTACAATCCTTGACTGAATTATGCCTGCGGTATCCAGGTCTTTTCTCGTGACAGCTGCCAGGTGGGTCATGATGTCCCTTGTTGAGAATATCCCCGCGAATTTTCCTTCTGTATCAGCGATAAGAAAAAAACGGAGGGTGGGTTTTTTCATTTCATCCGCGATCTGTTCGGAAACAGTTATTGTATTGGCGTCCTCCCTGTAAATACCGGTGTTTCTTGCTATCCTTGAAACAGGCATATCCCGGGCCGCCTCCTCCCCGAAGGATCTTCCCAGAAGGTTAAAGAGCTCTCTTCGCGAAATTACACCCAGCGCCTCCCTGTCGTCTCCAACCATGCCTATGGCAAGCAGCGTGTCATACCTGTTGAGTTCTTCCACAACGTCGCCGATCAGCGTGTCCCTGTGTACGTAATAGTAGCAGGAGGCAATGCTCGATATACTGAAAGTCCTCCCCCTTTGCCTTCCCGGGGTGTGGAGAAGCAGGACCCCGGGAGACTGTGAGTTGTCCTCGTGGTGGAGCGGGTCAATGTGAAAATGTTCAGTGCCGTCGTCCAGCGGGATATATTTTATATTCATAGAACCTCACGCTACCGGAATGGCAAATTCAAATTCACAGAATTCGCCTTTCTTTGTTTTGACAGTAATACGCCCGTTCATTTCTGATATTATCCTTCTTACTAGAAACATCCCGACTCCGCGCCCCGCGTTGAGGTCAGCTGATTCGGCAGTGGAAAATCCGGGCTGAAACATCAGTTCAATCAGTTTTTCCCTTGTGATGGAAGAGTCCTCTTCCCGGGATATTTTTCCGGAATTAACGGCCCTGTTTTTAAGGCTGTCAAAGTCAATCCCGCGGCCGTCATCCCTGTATATAATTCTGACTCCATTGTCATTTTTTGAAGCAGCAATTGTTATTTTCCCCTGAACATTTTTTCCGTACGAGTTTCTTTCATCCGGGGTTTCTATTCCGTGAATAACCGAGTTGCGTGTTAACTGTACAAGGGCCTCTTTCACTTTTCTTCTTATGGGAGGAGGTATGTTCAGTATTTCGAAACCTTTTGAATCAACAGTGATAAGTTTTCCCGCCTTTGACGCTATACGGTTTGCCATGTTTCTCACTGAAAAAACAATAAGTTCTTCGGAGCCGGAATTGTGGGCCGTAAAATCCTTCTGGAATGAAAGGATCTGGTTTATAAGTGTCTGCATCTGCGATACAGTGTTATGAAGTTCGGAAACCATTACAGCCAGGGAGAGAAAATCGGAGTTCTCAAGGTTTTCCTTCCCCAGGAGTTCATCAATGCGGCTTTCAAAATTATGCGCTTTCCGGGCCAGGAAATCGAGTTCAAAAAGATTCGCGTCACCCTTGATGGCGTGGACATACCTGTAAATTTCATTTAGCATATCCTTCAGTCCGCCCTTTTCGTTCTCCAGGATTTCATTTATTCTGGATATATTGTCTTCAAGGCTGGCCAGAAATTCTATGAACATTGCCGGTTCTATTCTCAGTATGCGGTAGAACATCTGCATTTCGCTCTGGCTCCGCTCTTTTACCTTTTCCATTTCACTGGCAAGTTCAGTTTCAGCAGTAACGTCTCTCACAATGGCCATTACTCTTGCAACTGTGTCTTCCTCCATGATCCTGAGGAAAGAACATTCTATATGTTTTAGTATAAATCCTCCTTTCCTGTTATCTATGTGTATATCGATTTTTTTCAGAGGGTTGAGCCTGTCCAGTGTCCTGAAAGAGATTTTACCATCGAAAAGAAGGGCGGAGTATTCAAGGAATGAATTGTAGTCCTTTTCCGATACAAGACTTTTTATAAGTTCATCGAAACCGGTCCCGGAGAGGCCGGTCTTTTCAAAAATATTTTCCAGTGAAGAGGAGTAGTGTGGGGCTATTATGTTTTCCCTGTTCATAAGGAAGAGCCCGTCACTTACATTGTCAAGAATGCTGACATAGTCAGATTTTGCCACAAGGTTCTCCTCAAGACTTGCTATAACCTGGTTGTACCTGTCTGCTATCTGCCCGACCTCGGTGAAAGGTTCCACCGGAACGCGGAGGCTGAGGTCCCCTGTTCTTGACTGCCTGTCCATGACGGTGTAGAGGTCGAATATTTCTGTAGTCGCGCCATGTTCCGCCACATTGAGTCCGGATGTTTCATTATCAGCAGTTACACGCAGAGGAGACAACCGGTTTATTACGTAAAGAAATATATATGTTATACCGAAAGCCCAGGCGCCTACGCTTACGATTCCCAGCGCCTGAACTGCCAGCTGGCCGGTAAATGACAGCCCGTTATTGATAAGGGCCGGGTCCCCGAAAAAGGCGACAGATAATGTTCCCCATGCCCCGGCGCCAAGGTGGACCGGGATGGCGTCAACAGCGTCATCTATCCTGAACCTCTGAAGCAGGATAGAAATGCCGAACATTATCAGGCCGCCAACAGCGCCGATTAATGCCGCCTCCCTGTCGTTTACCACGTGGCACGGGGCTGTAATGGCGACAAGGCCGGCCAGTGTTCCGTTAATTACAAGGTTAACGTCCGGGTATTTCAGTATGGCCCACCCGGCTATAAGGGTGGCAACCATTCCGGTCGAAGCGGCAAGAACAGTTTTCATTATAATCCCGGCGACATCCTGGTTCATGGCAAGTGTGCTTCCTCCATTGAATCCGAACCAGCCGAACCATAAAAGCATTACTCCCACAGTGGCCGTGGGTATGCTGCTTCCGTTTATTTTGTTAACAGTACCGTCGGGGGAGAACCTTCCGGTCCTGGGGCCGATAATAAACAGGATGGCAAGGGCCACCCATCCGCCCACGCTGTGGACAACTGTTGAGCCCGCGAAATCGATAAAACCCATTTTGCCGAGCCATCCCTCGGTGACTCCTGTAAATGCGCCGCCCCATGCCCAGTGGCCGGAAACGGGATATATGATTGCTGAAATGACAACAGTTGAAATAATATAGGAGGAATATTTCATCCTTTCCGCAACCGCCCCTGATACGATTGTGGCGGATGTGCTGCAGAACATTGCCTGGAAGAGAAAGAACGCCGCGATCCACACACCTGATGAAAAGGGGGTAAAGAATGATGTTGTCCCTATAATGCCTGAGGCTGAGGCCCCGAACATAAGGGCAAAACCGATAATCCAGAAGGCAGTGACTGAGACACCCAGGTCTGTCAGGTTTTTAATGGCAACATTTATGCTGTTCTTTGACCTGGTGAGCCCCGATTCCACGAAAGAGAAGCCCGCCTGCATTATAAATACAAGAGAAGAGGCAATGATTATCCAGAGAATATCAACGTTCGTTTTGTCCATGGCGCCACCTATTCAAGCCCGACCGCGAGGAAGGCGCTATGATTTCTCCACTTTATAGGTATGATGAAAATCGGCGGTATCATCCTTATGATTACATCCTCGGGGCAGCCTTTTAATATGATGGGGACTGATATCATGAATGAAGCGCCGAAATTTTCCCTGACGTTTCCCGCAATGGTATTGGCGATTTCACCGGCCATGTCCACTACAAGCTCTTCCTCCGGGTTTTCATAACCCAGGAGGATTGTGGTTATCTCGCTCAGCATTTCGCGTGAAGCGGTCAGGTAGATGGCACCTTTTTTTGTGCCCGAGATTCCGATAAGACCGGTGTAATCAAGGAGTATCGTGTTCTTCTCTTTGATGAAGGGGATGCCCATCTCTGAAGGCTCTCCTGAAATATCCCTGAAATAGTTTACAACAACATCTATAAAATACTTGAGTTCCTGTTCCTTCATATGTTCCCCCCTGTAACGGAAATTATTTCGTCTCTTATCTGTTCAGGCGTAAAGGGTTTGGATATAAAACCCGAGGCCCCTTTTTTCAGGGCCAGGAGCCCTGTGGCGCTGTCTTTCAATGCGGTGATGATTATGATTTTTGCGGAAGGGTCGAGTTTCAGCAGTTCTTCAAGGCATTCAATGCCGTCCATCTCGGGCATCGTTATATCCATGGTTACAAGGGAGGGGGACTCCTGCCCGAATATCCTGATGGCCTCCCTGCCGTTTGGCGCAGTATAGATGTCCTTTATGCCGAGATCAATGGCGTATTTTTCAATTGTCTTCCTGATAACAAAAGAGTCATCAACTATAAGCATCTTCATGGGTAACCTCCATGTTTTCAAACTCTGTTTAATCCGCAAGTTCCTCTGCGACAGGGGATGCGTCATAAAACTTTTATTACATAAAAGTACAGTAATTGTTGCAGTCAAGGCTTACGCTGATGAATGGCGTCTCTGGTGCTCATAATTAACAGTAGTGTAACAAATAGTCAAAGACGGTACTGGGGTTGATAAATACATGTAAACAGTTAACATGAATGTAATTTCATTCCCGTGGAGATAGACTGGTGCTGAGTATAAAATTCTTAAGTGAATTTAGGGGTGTCGGATGGGGGAGGGGACAACCGGAAAAATCCGGCTGTAAAATCCCCGGGCTGTTTAACCGTTCTGAATAATCTGTTTCAGGGTTTTTTCCATATCCTCCCTGAAATTTTCAGAAGCTGCTTCATCAATATAAAAATGTTTGAAGTGTCTGTAGCCTTCAAGGGTTGAGACAATAAGTTCAGCCGTTCTTTCAGGATTATTTATTTTTATTTTTCCGCTTGCTGAAGCGTCTTCAAGCTCTCTTTTTATCAGCTTGATAAAATCATTATACATGTCCTGAAGATGTTTGAGCACCTTTTTGTTCCGGAAGCTTATGGAGATAATGGAATAATCACCGGATATATCGGTATGTTTATACCATTCATCACTGCAGAGTATTTCAACAAGGCGATCCAGTCTTTTTTGCGGATCACTGGTCTCTATCTTCATATTCATGAACAGTTTGTTATATCTTCTACTCATGTGGTCAACAAGGGCCACTGTCATGTTGTCTTTGTTGCCGAAGTAGTGGATTATAAGGCTGGGATTTATTTTCATCCGCTTGGCAACTTTCGCGATTGAAGCGCCTTCGAGGCCTTCTTTAAGGATAACCTTGTAGTAATGGTTCAGAATGTCCGGTTTTCGGAGTTCTGCGTTCTGTCGTTTTTTCATTGGTCCTGCTTTTTATTGTTTTATATTATTACGTTCTGAAGATTCATTAAAAATTTTTTCTGTTGAAAGGAACAGGTTATTTAACTCCCTGATGATTCTTCATAATTACATTTTACAACTCTATTTAATCTGATAACGGTTTTTTAAAAACAGGTCAAGAAATAAATATATCATCAGTTGTTCAGTCGAAAAAAAATCCCGGAGGGGGCTCCGGGATTGAAAGCAACAGATTTTCACGGGAGGTTCTCCCGTAATATATCAGTCTTCAAAAAGTTCCGGTTGCATTTTAATTGTAAGACCGTCAGCATTGGTAAGTCTTTCGCACAGGCCGCTGATTTTCGGGAGCTCGTACGCGAAAAAGTATTTCATGGTGAAAAGCTTCCCTTCTGCGAAATTCAGGTCGCCTGATGATGGATTATTCTGCAGTATTTCCATAACGGCCGTTCCCTGCATCAGCCATTGCCACGCCATACATATTATTCCTGATAATTCAAGATAGAGAGTCGCGTCTGCGAGGAAAAGGTCTATCTCGCCTTTGCCAGCTATTCCGAGAAGTGAGTTTGTGGTTGTTTTCCATGTTGAAACAGCCTCGCCGAGTTTATTCGCGTATGGTTTGAGATCGCTATATTGTGACGCTTTTTCAATGGACTTTGCAATCTCTTCCAGGTATATTTTCAGGGCTGTTCCCTTCTTCATCGTGACTTTTCTTCCCAGAAGGTCCATTCCCTGTATGCCTGTTGTTCCTTCATGGATGGGATGTATCCTTGCGTCCCTCATGTACTGTTCAACGGGAAATTCAGAACTGTATCCGTAACCTCCAAGACATTGGATTGCAAGGCTTGTTGATTCGATAGCCATTTCTGAAGGGTAGGTTTTTACAATGGGTGTAAGGAAATCGAGAAGCATTTCGTAACGCTCTTTTTCATCACCGGTCGTGACGTGTGTAAGGTCAACAAGCTTGCCCGCGTAAACCATCAGTGACAGGGAACTTTCAACGATTGCCCTTTGACGAAGGAGCATTCTTTTGATATCAGCGTGTTCAATAATGGGGACCTGCGGTTTCGATGGATCTTTCTCCAGACTGTTTCTCCCCTGGAGTCTTTCGTTCGCATATTCAAGAGATGTGTAGTATGCGGCTGAGGCGAGCGCCGCGGCTCCCAGGCCGACATTTATCCTTGCCTCATTCATCATGAGGAACATGTAGGTCAGCCCGTAATTTTCCTTCCCTACAAGGTAACCCCTGCAGTCATCGGATTCACCCATGCTGAGCTGTGCTATGGGCGCGCCCCTGTATCCCATCTTATGATAGCATCCCGCGCAGTTTACGTCATTGAATTCAAGATCTCCCGTTTCTGTGAGCCTGTATTTCGGTACCACGAAAAGAGAGAGCCCTTTTACTCCTGCCGGCGCGCCTTTTTTTCTCGCAAGCATGAGGTGTACAATATTTTCAGCATTATCATGGTCCCCTGCCGAGATAAAAGTCTTGGACCCGTTTATGAGATAGTAACCGTCTTCAGTCGGTGTGGCGGATGTTCTTACATCGCTGAGAGAACTGCCCGCTTCAGGTTCAGTGAGGGCCATTGTCCCCTGCCATTTTCCTGTCCCCATGACATCGGCGTATTTTTTCTGCAGTTCCTCTGTGCCGTAGTTGTATATAAGGCTTGCGGCTCCA
>ERZ795048.2537-NODE-2537-length-14586-cov-10.563141_pt1 | contig 14586 bp, 14 predicted proteins | sample MGYA00375132_ERZ795048 | MGnify/ENA primary metagenome ERZ795048 (study PRJEB30177, sample SAMN05720225) | activated sludge metagenome | isolation source: Anaerobic digester | place: Hong Kong | collected 2014-12-17 ...
GACGAGGTCGAGCAGTTCCTCAACAACTGGGTCCAGGTCGGCCGCGCCATGTTCGGCGATTCCTCCAGAAGCGAGTAAACCACCACTGCCTTAAACCATCCCATCGGGCAAACGGATACATCGAGTCATTCAACGGAAAGTTCAGGGATGAATTCCTGAACCGGGAGGTTTTGGATACGCTGCCGGAAACCAGGGTATTGACTGCTTGCTTGCCGATGGAATATAATTAAACTTAGCTACATAGTTTACAGCGATACAGGCTTCCTGTCTTGGAATTGCTTTGCCTGTTAACGGTTGTCGATACTAATTAATAGTGACCTAACATTTGAATCAAACCAGATAATACAAATAACCAGGAGGAAACGATATGAATGTAATCTCATTCGAAGTTGAAGAATTATTTGGACGCAAAGGTACCATCTCTATTAGCCTAAAAGATAGCGCAACGATTGTCTTCGGCATTAATGGGTCGGGTAAAACCACTGTGCTCAAATTGCTCAATTCAATGCTAACAGGCTGTCTTTTCGAAATCCTAAATGTGAGTTTCAAGTCGCTCTCCCTTAACCTGAGTAATGGTAAGACAATTAAAGCCACTCGTGTTCAATCTATGAAAAAAAGGAGGCAAGGTACTTTTCCTTACGCCATTAAGCTTGAGCTGCTTGACACTAATAGTAACGTGGTACACTCTTCAAATATAAATATAAATAAATATATTGAGCTATCGGAGCGCATACCTCTAAATATGATAGAACACGTAATCCCAGAACTCAACCGAGTAAATCGACGTGAATGGATTGATATAACGACCAACAACATCCTTTCCTTTAATTCCGTTCTGGAGAAATACTCGGACCAACTTCCCTGGGCACAACCTAACATTGATATCGATTGGTATAGAACTTTGATTGAGAAACTCCATGTCAAGTTCATCCAAACTCAGCGCCTTATAATAATGAAGGCCGAACCTAATAATTACAATCATCGCAGCGGTCTTCAATATCAAAATGCTGTTATAGATCGCTCAGGACGACTTCGAACGCTCATCCGAGATAAACTTAATGAATCGATAAACCTGTCACAAAATCTGGACAGTACCTATCCAAGACGATTACTATTGAAGACAGGGAAACGCCTCACTGATACTCAGCTAAAGCAGCTTCTTGATGAAACAGAATGTCTTGGAGACAAGCTGCGGAAAGTTGATCTACTAACTGCGGGAGGCAATTTTGACATTCGCCTGGAGTCGATCGGCGAGAACAATCGACAAGCTATCTCACTGTATCTTTCCGATAGCGCTGAAAAGTATCAAGCACTAGAACCTTTTGCCGACAAGCTTCTCTTATTTCTCGATATTATTAATCGAAAATTCAAACCTACAAAGACAGTGAAGGTTGACGGTCAAACCGGTATCCATATCGGTTTGGCTAATGGCGATGAACTCCACCCTAACCTGCTAAGCTCTGGAGAACAGCATGAGATTGTACTTTTGTTGGACCTGATATTCTTCTCTTCTCCTGGAACGTTGGTTTTGATTGATGAGCCAGAAATATCCCTTCACATCGACTGGCAGAGAGAGTTTCTTTCTGATGTTGAAGCGATCGGCAAGGCTGCAGGTTTGAAATTCGTTCTAGCAACACATTCGCCTGCCATCATCGGGAATCGAGTGGATATCTGTCAGGAAATCTGAAATGGATATTCCCTCTTACGATGGCGCGGCGGCAGCCGCGGCCGTCTTAATGAGTCCGTCCCGGCGATCGTCCCCAATCCTATTTGTAGAAGGCACCTGTGAAGTGCAGCTGCTATCCCATCACCTTCCTGATTATGTGGATCAAATAATTTCTTGCGGTGGCCACGCCGGTGTGGAGGAAGCAATTGCAACCATTAAGAAGTGGGAAGTGGCTAACAGTACAAGGTTAAAAATTCTCGGCTTAATCGACAATGACTATGGAGTTCGTGATAGTCGACCACGGATCATAACGTCAGAGAACCGTGATGTTGAAGTCGATATGTACATGACAACGGCGGGAGAGAAACTCCTTAATGAGAAGGCCAGCTGCAAGAAATGTCCCAATCCACGGACCACCATCTCCGAAGCAATGCATCAACTTTACATTGTTGGCCTAACTCGGTATTACAACTCACAAAATGGCTGCTCGTGGAATATCAATAATATCAATCTTGAAAAATGCATTAATCCAGACGGAACATTTAACTCGGACAAGTTCCTAGTTCTCTTAGGACAAGAGAACGGCATCTCGATCGACACAATGAGATTGCTTCGAGACAGTCTGCGATCAAGTAGGGGTATCCAGACCCAACTAATCATCCGTGGCCACGATGTCTCCACGATCTTGGGGAAGTGGCTCCGTAATCGTATCGGTAACAGACAGAAAGCTGAAACTAGTTGGAAAGTTATCGAGGAAAACCTGCGCCTTGCCACAACGTACTCCGAGCTCTCGAAATACAACTGGGCACGTCGTATCAAGAAACATCTAATAAATTAGGTCACCATTAGATGAATCAAATTACACCTATGGGGCAGCCTGAATATAGGAGTGTCTCGTAGTGCCGCGATCATCGGGAGTAAACCATTTCGATACACTACGCTCGTGGAATGGGTCGCAGTCCCGAGCATTTGAGGAACTCTCTTACCAATTGCTCAAGTCAGACGTTCCATCCGGCTCACAAGCAATCCGGACTGGCAACCCAGATGGAGGCGTTGAGTGGTACGCGACTCTCCCCGATACCACGGAATGGGGCTGGCAAGCCAAACATGTTCATGGTATTGATGCACTACTGGCTGGAATGACTGACAGTGTCCAGCGCGTTGTTCGGGACCGCCCGGAATTGGTCAAGCTAACCTTCGTTATCTCCTGGAACCTAGCTACATCAACGCGAGGCGGCGAGCGCATCTCTCAGCGGCAGAAGTTCGAGTACAAAATCGCGTCATGGAAGAAGCATATTCGCGGTGCTAAGCGCATCGAATTCGAGCTAATCCAGGGGAGCGATCTCCTCGCAATTCTTGCTCGGCCTGAACATCGCGGTCGAGCCTGGTTTTGGTGGGAAACACCGGTTTTTGACTCCGGGTGGCTGGAACGACGGTTTAAAGAACAGGCCGCGGCGGCCGGGGAGAAGTATCGCCCAGACTTACAAGTTGACCTCCCTATAGAGGAAGATCTTAAAGCACTTGGCGCGACCCAATCAATATTTGAAGAATTCAAGCTACTACGACAAAAGGTAATATCTGCTGGCCATGATATGCATCTAGTGCCAATTGGGCCCCAGGATCTGGTTAAGTTACATAACACCGTTAGCCAATCGGCTAAACAATTGATCGACGCTTGCCAGAAGGTAATCCTTCAGGCGAGTATTAATGCTTCCTCGCTTGATCCACTAAAGAGCGCTTTGAGTGAATTCCTCTCCTCTGTGAGCAACGCTGAACAACGAGAGTTCGAGTTGGAGATAAAGTGGAGTAAACAACCACCGGAAAATCATGATGAAGAGCGCCAAAGGCCTCTGGCTGAAATGCATGGCTACTCGGTCCGTAAACTCCGTGATGCAGCTTCCGAACTTGAGTCGTTGCTGAATTCATCCGTTGGACGAGCTCTCCAGCAACGCAATTACCTTCTTGTCGGACCAGCCGGTTCTGGGAAGACCCATCTCTTCCTTGGCAGCGTCCATCAGGCTATAGAGGAGGGGCGACCAGCAGTTGTTTTATTTGGCGCAAGGTTCGGATCAGATAATCTTTGGGGAAGCATCTGCGACCAACTCGGGCTTAAACCTATTGGAGCAGATGTCCTACTCGGGGCAATGGACGCTGCTGGTGAAGCATCTTCTGTGTCGGGAAGACGCTTCGTCCTGCTAATCGACGCTCTAAATGAAACTGTTCCGCCTAATTTCTGGGTAAGACACCTACCTACTCTACGAGCATCTATCGCGCTTTGGCCGCATGTCTCACTGGCGGTGTCGTGCCGAGACACGTACTTGGACGTTGTCGACGATGACAACGAGCGCTCCCAATACGTGCTCCGCAAACATCCTGGCTTTGCAGGTCGAGAGGTAGAGGCAACACAGAAATACTTCACCCACTACAACCTTGAAGCCCCGTGCATTCCGCTGCTTGTACCCGAGTTCAGTTTACCCCTCTTCCTAAAAATGTACTGCGAGAGTCTGCGTGACTCCAGGCAGAGCAACTCTGCAATTGGACATGAGGGACGCGTTCGGATCTTCGATCGATACCTCAGTGTAAAGTTGAAGCGAGTCGCACACCTTCTGAGACCTACCGCAGCATCCACATACGAAATTGAGCACGCCAAATCATGCGTATCAAAGGTCATTGATGCTTTACTTGATGAGTTTGCACTGACCGGCCGAGAAGGAATTTGCGTCGAACGGGCTGAGGAACTCGCCACAACAGTTATGAACGGGACGTCTTACGATACCGCCAACATACTAGGAGCGCTTCAGAACGAAGGACTCCTGATACGAGAGATGCTCTATCTGGGTGGAAACTCTATGCAGGATGGGTTCTGTATCGTATTCCAGGCCTTTGCTGATTACTTAATCCTACGCAAACGTCTCTCGGCTATCGAGGACCCAATGAACGATGCGGACCTGCGGCGGTGGCTTCTTGACGATTGCAGTTTGGGAATCGTTGAGGCGGCAGCTGTGGCACTGCCGGAACTCTATGACACGGAGCTTCCAGATTTTCTGGGCATAAGCGCCAAGTCGATGGAGTTTCCAGACAGTGACGACGACGGTAGTCGTCTTAGGTCAATACGTGCACAGCGCGTCTTTCAGGCGGTTTTTGAGACATTGCCCTATCGGGACGCTAGAGCTATCACCGAGAGAACCATAAAACTCTTTAATCAAAGCTTTCTGCTGATCACGCCGGATAAACTCTTCCGAAAGCTTTTCCTCATGGCACCACAGCCGGACAACCGTTTGAACGCTGAGGCTCTCCATCGCTATCTAATGGGATTCAAAATGCCCAAGCGGGACTCATTCTTCGGCTTCGCCACTTATCACGAAATCTTTGATGAATCTAGCCCGATAGCCACACTGGCTCGATGGGCTGCGCTCGGACCCTATCCTAAATACGACCCACAGGTCATTGAGTTGTCGTGTGTACCACTTATATGGCTGTTATCATCCTCGAATCGTTTCATGCGTGACTGGGTAACGAAGGCATTGGTTCAACTTCTCCGAGGACATCTAGACGTTGCACGTCGGCTAGTTGAGCGTTTTTGGGAAATTGATGACCCTTACGTAATTCAACGAGTCGTTGTCATCGCCTACGGAGCCCTCATGCGCAGCAATCCGTCTGATCATAAGGACGCCAAGAAGTTAGCAAAGGTGATTTGGAAACTTGTTTTTACTCATCCTATCCGAGCCGATGAGCTGATGCTTGACGCGGCAAGGGGTGGGGTTGAGTGGGGAGTTGCGCATAACCTCCTTCCTAAGAAGGCACTGATTGACATCAGGAGACCTTACAAGCTCGCACCACCAAGAGGAGTACCAACAGAGGCAACGCTTAAAAAGAAATATGGCTTTAACGAGGGACAGCCCCCCAATGAAAGTTACAGTACGATCCGTCTATCGCTCTGGGAACTGGGTGACTTTGGACGCGACGTTGTAGCATCTGGCATTCAAAACTTTTCGCGCTATCGTTGCGAGGAGGAGTTTCCCGAGAAGGAGCACTGGCCGGAGCCACGATTCATAAAAAGCAGATGGGTAGCCTTCAAGAAGGCACTCACTCCCAAACAACGTGAGGATCTGGGAAAGTTTTTAAAGGAAACCGCAGAATCAAAACCAGCTAAATCTTCGGAATTCTGCCGAACTCTAAACGAAAAACAAGCAGAATTACTGCGCTCGGTTTGGAAACAACCATCGAGACGGCGTTTGCGTAATGATGAATACCCAGTGGATAAAGCCCTGCGCTGGGTCTTTAAACGGACCCTAACTCTCGGGTGGAGACCCCAACTGTTCGGCTTCGTGGACCATAGGATCGCCCAATCGCGCGGAGGTCGTGAGGCGCATAAGAGTGAACGATGGGGTAAAAAATATCAATGGATGGCATATCATGAATTGTTGGCTCGTATTGCCGACAATTTCCAGCCTGTTCGGCAATGGGATGCCTCCAAGCCGTATGAAGGGCTATACCAAATCATCGCCGAACGGGAGATCGACCCTAGTCTACCCCCAATCGACTACCGCGGCTTTGTAGAAGGTGGAGGAGAAGGCAAGCCTACTTGGCGACCCGCTCCAATTAGAGTTGTCGATTGGCCACCAAGTCAACCTGACTTCAAACAGTACGGCGGAAGCATCGAGCGGTTCCTCTCCGACACCGCATCTGAACCTACACTCGATCATATGAGCTTTGTAACAGATGCGGAAAACGAGCGATGGTTCCTGCTCTCTGCCTACTTCTCACAGGGCGATCCATCTGCGGACAAGCGTTGGCTCGGTCTTCAGCAGGTTATTGCACTCGACAGCTGGCTGACGCCACGCGATCAGACTAGGCTACTGTTGCCACATTTACTAAAGCTCGAACAGTCACATCGTTGGGACTTAATCGATGACCAGGGGCACGTCGACTGCTGCTATGCTGGTGAGATAGGTTGGACTCCTCATAAATGCTATCACCAACAGGCAAAGTTCAGGGAACTAGTCGACGGAGAACAGCGCTGGCAACTTGTCCCCACCGTCGAAACAGTCATGTGGGAGGGAAACAGCACCGACTGTTCAATTGGCGATTTTGTATTTGCAGCGATGCCATCGACTTTCATTCAGGCCAAGGCGAAACTTATACTGGACGAGCGAGGGCCTTCGTGGTGGGATACTACCGAAGACGTTGTTTTCATGAATTATGGTGTTGATGAGCCCATCAGATGCCGCAAGTCGCTTCTGGTTCGCGGCACCTGGCTTCAGAAGTTCCTCACTGAACACAATCTTGAATTATTGGTTAGGATCTATTGCGAACGGCGATTGGTTGACAGCGATCACCGACAGCATCATCCATCCCAAATCGTCTATTCTGCTGCGCGGATCAACGCTGATCTCAATATATTTATTTCCAATGATCAAGTACGCAAGCAGTTATGACGACGATCTAGCTCGCCAAAAGTCCTCGCGATTATTCTCGTTTATCCCATGGTGCCCCACACCCTGAATCCCAGTAGTGTCCCAACATTAGTCGAACAATGTCAATTGGTTAGGGAAACCGGGGTTGTCAAAAGTGTAATCGGAATCTGTAAGTACTTGCAGGAGAGGAGACTTCTCGAAAAGGGATACGCTCAAAATCTGTAGAATAGTGTAGAGAGGAAGGTTGATTCGGAGTCGTTTCCGGATGATGGCGATAAGCAGATAGGTACTGATGGACTTGATGTTATGGTTGCTTTCGTACCTTCGAACAATGGGATAAAATTAGTGCCAAGAAAGAGACTGCATCAACTGGGAAAAGATTGTTGTGCCGATATACACGCTTAACCTCCTTGTTGTTCAGGGGGCGTGAGCGTATAACCACATTCAAGTCGAAAATAGGGTTTTTTAGACTTAACTTCATATTAAAGAACGAGTTGCGATATTCGACAGATCAAACGCTGGGACACTACTAGTTTGACCTAATAATAGTATTCAGTAGAAAACGCCCCGCCTCGGCCTCTGGAGATTTCTGCACCTGATTACTCTGATTGGGAAATTTTCAATGGGGGAATCAAAGCCCACATCCTAAACCCTCTGCTCCCCTCTCCCCTCCATGACCTACATGCCTATATGTGACAACGGTTTCAGAGGCAGACGCCATCAAAGGGGGAGAGAAGCCATGCACTATATATCTATGATCGTTGCATCTCTATTTTTGCTTGTTTGTTCCCTGCAAGCGCAAGTTCACCAATCTTGCAACCCAATCGCGTCTCCAGAGGCCACTCCATCGACAATTTCGTATGAAGGAGGCAACGGCACTTCTTTTTCCGAAGCCGTTGTTATAAAAGGCGCTCCGAACTCAGATATCGGAGTTCCAGCCGAATATGACTGGTTAGCTAAAAATTATCCCGGCTATCGGATGTTTAGGCAAAGAACGGTAACAAACGACGGGAAATGCTACGACATTTTATACATTACCAACGCTCGGGACGCGGAAATAACTATATACTTCGACATAACAAATTTTTTCGGCATGTAATCGCACTCCCGGAAATAGGGTTATCCCCAGAGGAAAGAATCTATGCAGAAATCGGCGCGCGGTGTCTGCCTGGCAATGGCGGCCGGGCTGCTGGCGATCCACGGCGCGGGGGCGGAGCCCTACCGCCACGCTCCCACCGGGATCGTCTTCCCGGATAGGCTGGCCGGGCTCGAAAAAAAGGCGGATATAACCGACTTCGAGCCGGACTACCCCGGCTTCGGCATCAGCGTCGGATACAACGGACCGGGCATCACGGTTACGGTGTACCTCTACACGCTGGGGATAAAGCGCATTCCCGCCGGCCCGGATTCTTCGATCCTGAAGGAAGAATTACAACATGCGGAGGGCGACATCACGACCATGGAGGAGAGGGGTAGCTATGCCAACGTGAAGAAGATCTCCGAAGGCAAGGCCCCGCTGAACGTAAACGGTTCCGGGCCGGTAGCCCTCTACGCCTACTACCGCTACACGCAGAACGGAAAATCCCGCGTGTCCTATCTCTACCTGACGGGGTTCCGCAACCACTTCCTCAAGATTCGTTTCACCTACGACAAGGACGTTCGGCTGACCGCCGAAAGAACCCGGATACAATTCCTGGAGGAGTTCAGCCGCATCCTCGGTGCCGGTGCCGAGGAAACGCCCAAGCAGGAAGTCCCGGCGCCCAAGTGATCGGATTATCTCTTGTCGCTGGATGGCGAAAACGAATCGGCATTCTGAAACATATCTTGAAGCAGTGATGCGACGGACTCCGAATATGCTGGTTGCCTTGATTATATGGGCTATCGGCTCCTCACTGCTGGCTTTGATATATCTGCTTTCACTCAACTATACCGTCATCGTTGCGGCCCTCATCGTGATAGCCGTCGCGTTAATCGGCAGTGTCGCCGCATATGCCGCGAACCGCCGACGATGGGCTTGTTTTGCCGCTGGGGTCCCGGCGTTCTTGGCCGTTTGCTGGTTCCTGATCTTTGTCGTAGTCTATTTTTTCCGTTCCGCTTAAAGCAATCTGACAGCCTGGTCTGCCCCGCTGCCGGGAATAGATCCCCTTGACTATGTAGCCCATGTGGGCTACCTTTATCCCGTAACGATGGAGGATGAATATGAGCAGAACCGCCACAGTCAGAGCGCGAATCGAGCCGGACCTGAAGGCCGACGTGGAGAAGGTGCTCGATCGTGTAGGCTTGAGCACAACGGAGGCGATCAACCTGTTCTACCGTCAGATCCGTCTGCGCCACGGGCTCCCCTTCCCCGTCGAGATCCCGAACGAGACCACGCGGCGGACCTTTGAAGCGACCGACCGCGGAGAGGATCTCCATGCATACGGGAGTCTCGATGAAATGTTCGCGGCGCTCGACAAATGTTGAAGCTCAAAACCACGACCCGTTTCGAGAAGGACTACAAAAAGGCCCGGACATCGGGCCGAGACATGTTCCGGCTCAAGCGGGTCATGACGTGGATCGCCGACGAGGAGCCCCTCCCGCCCGAGCTACATGACCACAAGCTCATCGGGAATTATCGAGGTCGACGGGAATGTCACCTCGCCGGCGACTGGCTCCTCATTTACAAGATCGAAGATGACAGCGTTATCTTCGAGCGCACGGGAAGCCACTCCGATTTGCTGAGGAAGTAGGCGCGGATATCGCACCGCAGGCTATTCGCCGCCAGCGCGCCGAAACCCTCGGCGCGGGCGTTCGATAAAAGAGAAGACTAAGCTACTTCTCCCAGTTCTCGACCTGCAGATCCGGAACGCGGCGGAATTCCCGCTCGTTGTTGGTTACCAGCGTCAGCCCCAAAGCCAGCGCGTGCGCCGCAATCATGGTGTCGAGCGGTCCGATACGTTTACCCCGAGCTTCGAGTTCCGACCGGATACGGCCGTATCGGTCGGCAACCTGGTCGTCGTACGGCATCACCGTCATGGGTGTCATAAACTCGGCCAACGCCAGCTTGTTCTGCTTGGGGGCGGCGCTCTTGGCCACCCCGTACTCGAGCTCGCTCAGCGTAATCGCAGAGACGCAGACGTCGTCAGGCCGCAACCTTGTCAGCCTGCGCAACAAGTGGGGAGAGCGTTTCCGGATCAACTCGATGCAGATATCGGTATCGAGCATGAACCGCATCACAGGCTTTTTCGTTCCTGCTGCTCGGGCTGAACACGGCGCGTCATGAAATCGTCCGAAAACTTGTCCAAGCTGTTCACCAGGGGCCCCCAAGGACTTTCTTTCGAGAAGAGAATGACGATGTCCTCAAACTTTTTTACATACACCTCGTCCCCTCGAAACCTGCACTCTTTCGGCAGACGCACGGCTTGGCTCCGGCCGTTCTCGAACAGTTTCGCTGTTTTCATGGCTGTCTCCTTGGTATCTATCATGATAGATACCATTTTGGCGCAGCGGCCGTCAATGTCATACTCCGCCGAACGACTATGTCGACTCCGCTCATTCCCCCTTTGTGGTGAGAAGCAAAGAGCAGAGAGCATGGGGCATAGGAGGGTTCAGGGTTCAGGAAAACAGGAAAGAGCATGGGGCAGAGCATAGAAAAAGCCACGGCCCCCTTGGGGTTCAGGGGGGAAGCAGGGAAGAGCGTAAATCCGTCATTGCGAGCGAAGCGAAGCAATCTCCATATATTTGAACTGCTCCAGAGATTGCTTCGTCGCTAAAGCTCCTCGCAATGACCTCAAATATCCCGGGCCCTATGCTTACCCAAAACCCTTTCCCTATCTGTGTAAACCTGCCTGCCGGCAGGCAGGTCTGTGGACTGCTTCCGAGGCCGAGGTGGTGGGTTCCTGAACCCTCACTTTCCCTATACTCCATGCCCTATGCTCCTATGATTGACAGCGGCCCATCGATCAGGCTATTGTAGTATGACTACGCTATCGATGGAGGTATCGGCATGCATTCAGTCGTTCTGTCGCCCAAATATCAGGTGGTCATCCCCCGCCCGGTGCGCAAGGCCATGAACCTTCGCCCCGGCCAGAAGCTGCAGGTACTCGAATACGAAGGCCGCATCGAGCTGATCCCCGATCGGGACGTCGCCGAGCTGCGGGGATTCCTGAAAGGGATCGATACCGGCTTCGAGCGCGAGGGGGACCGGGTATGAACCTGGTGGATTCCTCGGCGTGGTTGGAGTACTTCGCCGACGGTCCCAACGCCTCTCACTTCGCGCCCGTGGTGCAGCAGCCCGACCGGCTGATCGTGCCCGCCGTCGTCATCTACGAGGTCTTCAAGGTTGTTTTGAGGGAATCGGGCGAAAACGCGGCCATGCAGGTATGCGGCGCGATGCAGAAGGGCCGGGTCGTCGATCTCGACCTCAAGCTGGCCCTGGCGGCCGGCAAACTGAGTCTCGCCCTTTCCCTGCCCATGGCCGATGCCATGATCCTGGCGACCGCGCGCGAGTTAGGCGCAACGATCTGGACCCTGGACGCGGACTTCCGGGAGATCCCCGGCGTGAAATATTTCCCCAAGAAGTGACGGGAACAGCCGCTATATATTACTGTTATCTCTGCAATATATGCAGAAGTAATAATGCCAGAAATCCTGAAATCTTTTGTTCTCGAAGTATTGTGAGAATTCCTAAATATTTTCCCAATTGAATGATTTTTGCATTAAGGAGACAAGCAAATGACAAACATAGAAATCGTCACTATCCTTGCCCTCATCCTTAACCTGGGCGCATTAATTGTTGTAGCCATACAAACCCATTTAACCGGCAAAGCACTTCGCTCAGCGACCATTTCCACTACTTTGTCAATAAAAACTATGCAGGTCAATATGCTTCCGAGTGCAGGATGGCTAATAGATATTACTTGCAAATTTAATTCCTGGATTAAAAATCTTAATGATACTATTAATATTTGCAGAAATATTGAGCTTACAAAAGATGCAAATCATCTAGAGAAACTTGCCAATGACAGCAGTATATATTGTACTGGACTGCTTCATTCGCAATTTAGAAAACATGCTCCCCTATGGCTCATTAACATTGGTATCGCTGGGGCTCAATATTATTATAATGCAAAATCATTACAAACTTGCCTATGGCTTCCTTCTAAAAATACCCCTAATTTTGAACTTATCCCACCATTTATTCAAAGATGCGAAGATTCAATCTACTGGCTCAATGAATTATTGACCTTTTTAGATGATGTAATACCAAAAGCATATTTAAATGCCCCTGCTAGTATAAATGAAGATAGATTCTTTCTATAGATATCGAGTAGAAGGCCCACACAGTACATCCATATTTCTCTCTCCTTGCGCGTACTGACGAATAGCAGAAGGTGCTGCTTCCTATCGCAAGCAACACTGCGGTATACTCCATTCGCGATCTTATCTACGATTGCTCGATGTAGTGGGTGACTCATGCGTCTCTCTCCTCTGCCGAACAGCCTACTGAGCAGTCCTTCTCGGAGGGATGGTCCTTCTGGCTGTTTTGGGGGCTTGCACCACTGGTCCCTGCCAGAACTGATTTATCTCGGACCATAATCAGTAACCTCCCTATGCGCCCGTTTCAGCCCATCGAGAACGTCGCAGCGCCGCCCACGACGAGACCATCGGGCCCCTCGCCGTCGAGCCGGGTTGTTTTTTATGCCCGGAAGGGTTACCATCGTAAATAAAACAGTTTCCGGGGAGCGCGCCAATCGCAGTAACCAAGGACGTGGTATGAAAGAAAAATTAACGAGAATCGTGACGGCAGGTTGCGTGTTGGCAGGACTTTTATTAGTGGCCGCACCGGTTACGTCGGGCGCCGATCCCGAAGAGTATTTCGAATACGAATTGACATACATAGGCGGCACGTATCAGGTCACTATCACCGGTTACCTCGGTCCGGGCGGGTACGTGCAAATTCCGGACAGGATTGAAGGCTACTGGGTCGTCACCATCGCTTCAGCCGCTTTCGAAGGGAACACCGCTCTACTCGGTGTTTCAATCCCCGACACCGTGGGCACTATCGGGTCCGGTGCATTCCGGGGTTGCACCGGCCTCACGAGCGTTACCATACCGGATTGGGTCTTAACGATCGAGGAGGGAGCGTTTGCGAGTTGCACCAACTTAACGAACATTACGGTCAATCCTCTCAACCGAACGTTCTACAGCGTCAGCGGGGTATTATTCACAAGAAAAGATCTGCTGAATCAAATTAAACTTGTTCAATTTCCGGGGGGCAAAGCCGGGCATTATGACATACCCGATGGTGTGACCCACATATTGCCGGAAGCTTTTTGTGGCAGTTCGAGTTTGACCACCGCCACAGTTCCCGCCGGCCTTACCACAATCGAAGGCGGAGCGTTCCGGGAATGCCCTCAGCTTACCGGCCTTTATTTCAAAGGACCCGCTCCCGGCTCCGGAGAGGATGCGACTGTTTTCGAAGGGTCCGACACTGTCGTGCTGTATCGTTTGGCTGCCAGCAGCGGCTGGCCGGCGATAGGGGACTTGTGGGACGATCGCCCGACGGCATTATGGAGTGGAATAATACCGACGCCGACGGCCACCCCGGCCCCTACCCCGTTCAACGCCGTCGACAGCGGCGATTATGACGGCGACGGGACCTCCGACATCGGGATCTTCCGGCCCGAGACCGGCTTGTGGGGCATTCGAAGCGTCAGCAGCTTCTATTTCGGGGGACCGGGAGACCTGCCGGTCAGCGGCGACTACGGCAACGACGGAACGTCCGACCCGGCGATATTTCGTCCGACCACGGGGTTGTGGATCGTCCGGGGGATCACCCGGGCTTATTTCGGGGGCGCGAACGACCTGCCCGTGCCCGGGGACTACGACGGCGACGGACGCTGTGACCCGGGGATCTTCCGGCGCAGCTCCGGCCTCTGGTCCATCCGAGGGTTCACCCGCTGCTACTTCGGAACTACGGAAGACGCCCCTATTCCGGGTTACTTTTCCGGTGACCGGCCCAAGAACATCGCCGTTTTCCGGCCGACCACCGGACTCTGGGCGGTCCGGGGGCTGACCCGGTTTTATTTCGGAACCTCGGGCGACGTCGGCCTGGCCATGGATCCGGTCGGGACGGGAACGGACTCGGCCACCATTTTCCGCGGCGGGGACGGGCTCTGGGCTTCGAGGAACCTGACCCGATTCTACTTCGGAGCCGGGGGAGACTGCCCGGTTCCCGGCGATTACGATGGAGGAGGCTCATCGGACGCGGCCCTGATGAGGCCCGCGAGCATGCTCTGGGTGGTGAGGAACCTGACCCAGGCGTATTTCGGACGCGACGGGGATCTTCCGGTGACGGGGCGACCTTGCCGCCCCCTGACCCCCACGCCGACGTCGTCGCCTTCCCCCACACCTCATACCGGTACCCCCACCCCCAGCCCGACCTCGACCCCGATCACCCCCACGCCCACGCCCAGCGTCACCCCCACCGGGGTGGGGGTGACGCTGGGCGTGGGCGTGGGG
>ERZ795048.2539-NODE-2539-length-14584-cov-6.286737_pt1 | contig 14584 bp, 10 predicted proteins | sample MGYA00375132_ERZ795048 | MGnify/ENA primary metagenome ERZ795048 (study PRJEB30177, sample SAMN05720225) | activated sludge metagenome | isolation source: Anaerobic digester | place: Hong Kong | collected 2014-12-17 ...
CTTCACACATTATTCTATTTAATGCTAGCCCCATACCAGCTCTCGAACTATTAGAATCGGACTTATAAAAGCGCTCATACACGCGTATCTGTTCACTTTGTGATATACCTTTTCCAATATCCCGACACCACATATAAAACATGTGGTCATATACAAAATATCCAACTCGTATCACAGGGCTATCAGCATGCAGAATTGCATTTTCAACTAGACGATTCAAACTTGTTGCAAAATATAATAAATCAAGTTGAATATTTAATTTTTCATATGGGTGTTCCATAGTGATAACAATTTGCTTATCTTGTGGCACCCATGATTTGTACACATTTTCGCGTTCTTTCATCACAGCCACTCCATCAAACCAAGATAGATTATTGAGCACCGTACCAGATTCAATCTTCGCATACAAAAGAATATTCTCTACGATATTCAATAAACGTTGATTTTCTAGAGTCAGTTCCTGTGCCAAATGCTCACGTTGACTACTAGGCTTCATGGTTGTCAACAGAATAGACATATCAACAATTCTATGTAATGGTTCCCCGATATAAGAAGAGACATTATGCAGAAAGGTCAATTTTTCTTGACGAAATATTTGAGTTGAAAAATCATGTGCATACAATTCACCAACATCTATAGCCACCGCTAAATAATAATCCAATTGATGTAAAGAAAAAGGGACCAATTGAATGACATAAAATAAAGTATGTCCACTTCTAAGCTCCATCTTTAATAGATTATTTTGAGATGTTTTTGTCCGCACAGTTTCGTGCACAATTTGCTGTAATGCATCAACTGTTGATGGAGTAAAACGATGGCGCAAATCTTGTATTGTCATTTGGCCAAGCAACTCAGAAGATAATTTATTTGCATACACCGATCGACTAGTTACAAAAGCACTATGCCTAGCCTTTTCTTCATATTGACAAACCACTATAGGAATTGGTATTTGTTCAATCACTTTGGCAATACGACGATTAGTCAAGATACGACGATAAATACGGCTATTTGCGTAAATATTGTATATAATCAAAACTATTAAGCAAACCAAAAGCAAAGATAACACAACGACAAGCCCCCATAGTTCTTGTATATCGTGATCGAAAAAGAGATTGCGACAAAACGCAATAAAGTGGTGTGCAAGTGATATCATTACTTCTCTTTAAATATTGCTCTCAAGTATATGCAAATATAAAGAACTTGACTATATTTTCAAAGATTTTAGTATTGAAAAGTAAAATGAACAGGCATTATCTATACTCTATTGGTTATTTTGCATCTCACAAAATAATTGCTTGCATAAGGGCCGATTAGGCTTACCTGTTTCAGTCATCGGAATATGCTCCACAAAAAGCATATGTTTTGGTTGAAAATATCGAGGTAAAAAGTCAAAATCTATTTCAGATAGACGGCAATCTATATCATTCCCTTTTTCAACAAGCAAAACTAAAACTTCACCAAATTTATCATCTGCTACACTTGTAACGACAAAGTTTAGTGATGAATAAACTTGAGCAATTTCTTTTTCAACCTGTTCGAGCTGAATTTTAACCCCTCCTGAATTTATTATATTATCTCTTCGACCTAACACTTCAAATTTTTGGTTGACGCAATGTACTACATCATTAGTTTGTAGCCAATCGGGATATATTTCTGGTGCAAAAATACGCAATGCATCATTCGTATCCGTATCGATGGTCACTCCTGGTAACGGCACATACCATGAAGAAGGGTGTTCTCCATTAACTTGTCGCATTGCAATGTGAGACAATGTTTCAGTCATCCCGTATGTACTATAGATACGAACTGGATGAAGCTTACGCAATTCTTTCTCTAGAGCAGGAGATATAGCACCGCCACCAATAATTAAAGTGCCTATTTGTTGAAGCAACATTTTCTCTTGAGGGACTTGTAAGCTATTAAAAACTTGCATAGGAGTCATAGCTACAAAATCAAAACTAGCACCTTGATCAACAAATGCTTCTAATGGATGTCCACACACATCCCCTTCAATAAGATGTAGTCCACCTACGATACTTCGCACGACCATCATCATTCCAGAAATATATTTCGTCGGTAAACAAAGTAAAGCAGACTGCCCTTTTTGAATGTTCAAAAAAGTCAAAGTTGCCTTAGCAGACGCAATCATTCGGCTTTTTTGCACCTGCATTTTTTTAGGAACGCCAGTCGATCCAGAAGTCTGTACAGTGATAAAATCACTAGATGTATCCAAAAATAAAGCACGAAAGGAAGCGCCATCTATGCGCTCCCTTTCAGAATTATTTAATTTTTCTACCATACTCATTAATAGGCAAACAGAGGGTAATGACTCATCATTTCATTCACTTCAGCACGTACAGCTGCAATGATAGTTTCGTCCTCTGGTGCATCAAGCACTTTTTCTATAAGTTCAGCAATCTTAGGCATTACGTCCTCTTTTACTCCACGAGTTGTAATAGCTGGAGTTCCTAAACGAATTCCCGATGTTTGGAAGGCACTTCTTGAATCAAAAGGTACCATATTTTTATTGGCTGTTATATCTGCAGCAACTAATGCCTTCTCTGCTACTTTCCCTGTCAATTCTGGATACTTACTGCGTAAATCTACAAGCATGGAGTGATTGTCAGTTCCTCCAGATACGATATCAAAACCTTTTGCTATTAACGCGTCAGCTAAGCAACGAGCATTTATTTGTACTTGTTTTTGATATTCCTTATATTCTGGTTGTAAACACTCACCAAAAGCGACTGCTTTAGCCGCAATAATATGTTCAAGAGGTCCACCTTGTATACCTGGGAACACAGCCGAATCAAGCAATTGTGACATTTTCTTGATAACTCCTTTAGGTGTTTTTTTACCCCAAGGATTATCGAAATCTTCACCCATTAAAATAACTCCACCACGAGGTCCACGCAGTGTCTTATGGGTAGTAGATGTGACAATATGTGCGTATTTAACAGGATTGTCTAGCAAACCAGCAGCGATTAACCCTGCAGGATGAGCCATATCTATCATCAAAATAGCCCCTACCTTATCAGCGATTTCACGCATACGTTTATAATCCCATTCGCGACTATATGCACTACCCCCACCAACTATCAATTTGGGTTGTTCACGAAGTGCTATCTCTTCCATTTGATCATAGTCAACGCGTCCAGTTTCTTTATTCACGTTATACTCACAAGGTGTATATATAATGCCTGAAGTATTGACATGAGATCCATGTGAAAGATGGCCACCATGAGCTAAATTCAATCCCATAAACTTATCTCCAGGATTCAAACAAGCCAAAAACACTGCGGCATTGGCTTGAGCGCCACTATGTGGTTGCACATTAGCATATACTGCATCAAAAATCTTGCATAATCGATCAATAGCAATCTGCTCTGTTTGATCTACGACCTCACATCCTCCATAATATCGTTTACCAGGATAACCTTCAGCGTATTTGTTGGTCAATACACTGCCTGCTGCTTTCATTACTTGAGGACTTACAAAATTTTCTGAAGCGATTAATTCGATTCCTTTCAATTGACGTTGATGTTCTTTCTCAATCAAGTCAAAAATTTGGTCATCATTTCTCATAACGTTTGTTTAAAATTAGTAGTTTTGGGACGCAAATATAACGATTATATCGCAAAAACAGCTATTAAAAAATCAATTTTATTCCATTTAATTTGCTAGAATATCTATTATTAACTTGGTATACATCTGTACCTAAGAAAAAAGAGCCTAAAAGACACGCATTTAAGTAGATATTTCAAGATATAGTCATGGACAAAATTAAACTATTTCATATTGTTATCAAAAAAATATAGCTACTTTTGCAGCATGAATACAACAAATAATCAAACCATTTCTTTATCCACTTTATTTTGGATTTTTGCAAAAATAGGAGCATTTACTATCGGAGGAGGATATGCCATGATCCCTTTGATTGAAGAGGAAGTTGTGACTAAACGCAAATATATTTCTGAAGAAGATTTTATAGATATGGTTGCCGTAGCTCAATCGCTTCCAGGTGTGTTTGCTGTAAAATTGGCCACATATATTGGCTATAACCTACGGGGAACACTAGGAAGTATCGTGACAAGTACAGCAGCAGCGATTCCTTCTTTTTTAATGATTTTGGTAATCGCCATTTGCTTTCGCGAAATAAAAGACTATCCAGAAATAGAAGCTATTTTTAAAGGTTTACGCCCAGCAGTTGTAGCCCTTATAGCTGTACCTACTTTACGTCTTGCCAAACGAGCTCAACTAACATGGAGTACTATTTGGATTCCAGTAGTCTCAGCATTGCTCATATGGTACATAGGCGTCTCACCAATATGGATAATACTAGTCGCTGGAATAGGTGGACTACTAATAGGCTATAAAAAGCAACTAGAACGACAAAAAGTGACCAGGGACATCAATCACGAAAAATCCTCTTCCAACAAAACAAAATAAACTATGTTCTATCTTTATCTACATTTATTCTGGAGTTTTTTTAAAATAGGTCTTTTTGGCTTTGGGGGCGGATATGCAATGCTTTCACTTATACAAACAGAAATGGTCACTAACCATCACTGGTTGTCAGCTGAACAATTTACAGACATTGTAGCCATAAGTCAAACGACACCAGGCCCTATAGGTTTGAATTGTGCAACTTATGTTGGCTATACAGCAGTCATAGGGCAAGGCGGTGCCGAGTGGGTTGCTATCCTTGGTGCATGTGTAAGTACATTGGCTTTGTTATTACCAGCATTTATTCTAATGTATGCAGTAAGTCGCGTCATCACCCAATTTAAAGATTCTCCATATGTACAAGCCATATTCATAGGATTGAGACCTACCATAGTTGGACTTTTAGCTGCTGCTGTCCTATTATTAATGACACCACAAAACTTCGGGGTATTAGCTGTACACCCATTACAGTTTGGTATTAGTTGTGCCCTGTTTGGTATTACATTTATTGGTACCTATTTTTTCAAATGGAACCCAATACTCATGATTGTCCTTTGTGGAGTTACAGGTTGGTTACTATACTTTGTATTCCATCTATAAACAACATCCATTAGAAAATCAAGAATTTGACTCTTTAAACTATTTAATTGTTGGTTTCACATTGACAATATTAAGACTGCTTGTGATAAGTCTGAACAGCGAACAATCCAAAAATCAAAGCAAAGCCTAGTAAAGCCTCACAGACCACTCGTATATCTATTAGTGTACTTCCTTTCAAAAAGATAGCACGCATTCCATCAACAAAATATTTTGGAGGTATAAAAGCTGCAATCCATTGAGCCCAATCAGGCATAGATTCTACAGGCGTAAATAGTCCGCTCATCAATATGAAAATCATAAAAAGGAAAAACATCACAAATTGAGCCTGTTGCATAGTAGTCGATATATTAGAAATGATAATACCAATCGCCGACATAGTCATAATAAACAATACAGCTATCGCATACAAAGCCCAATAACTACCAACGGGTGTATAAGAATACACTAGAAAGCACAAAATAAAACAGATACTTAGAGCTGTCAATCCAAGCACCCAGTATGGGATTAACTTACTAAGTATAAACTGCCATTTATCAATCGGAGTTACATTAATTTGTTCAATAGTTCCTATCTCTTTTTCTTGTACAATATTCAGAGCAGGCAACAATCCTGTTAAAATTAAGAGTACAAAAACCATCAATCCAGGGATCATAAAATGTTTATAATCCAATGTTTCATTAAACAAATATTGCACAGAAACACGAGGCATCATTTCGGTAGCCTTTTCATTTGATGTGTTTTGTATTCCTGCGTCACTGATTTCCGTTGCTGCAAACTCCAGCACAACTTGTTGCAAATATTGAAGGGCTAAATTTCCTGTCATACCATCCACTGCATTGGCAGACAGATATATTTGTGCCTGCTTAGTCACCCAATCCTTATCAAATGTGCGTGGAATCTCCACTACAACTGTAGCATTTCCTTCCTCAATATCTTTTATTGCTTGGTTATAAGTAGCATAATGCCCAGTAACATTGAAAAAAGGCAAGGCTTCAATCTTACGTGTCAATCGGGAAGATAATTCAGTCTGACTATGATCCACTATACTAACAGCACAATTTGTCAAATCAAGATTAGTCGCAAACGGCATTAGAAACATGACTAAAATAGGATACATTATAGTCATTCTCTTCAAGAAAGGGTGACGCCAGAATTGCTTAAATTCTTTTCTGAGTAAATATTTCAATCGTGTCATATCTATAATATTATAATCTAATTTTAAACTTACGTAAAGCCACAGCGACTACCAAAATAGTCATCCCTACCAATATGGAAAATTCAGTAAAAACTTCCGACACGTTCACACCTTGTATCATCAACTTACGTATACCTGATATATACCATCTAGCAGGGATTATACAGGATAACTTTTGAAGTATCCATGACATATTCTGAATTGGAAAAACCATACCCGATAAAAGAACAACTGGCAGCATTAATCCTAATATAGAAGCAATCATTGCTGTAAATTGACTATCTACAAGTGTTGATATTAATAACCCAATAGACAAGGACAAAGCTATATATATCAAAGAGAGCACACATATTGCGACTAAGCTACCAGCAATAGGGACTTTCAATACATAGTAAGAGAGAAATAAGGTGCTAGTAAGATTGATACATGCAAGAAGAAAATATGGAATCATCTTGGAAAAGATAACGACCAATGGACGTACAGGAGACACCAATAACACCTCCATATTTCCTTGTTCTCTTTCACGCACAATAGATACTGAAGTCATCAAGGCACAAATTAATATAAACACTAAGCCCATAACGCCAGGCACAAAATTATAAGCACTCAATAATTGTGGATTGTACAACATGCGCGGAGCAACTTCAATTCTTCCTGTATTATCTAAACTGGCTGTACGTATTATCGCTTGCAGATAAAAAGCGATGGTACTAGCCGTACTAGGATTACTTGCATCCGTAATCACACTGATAGCTCCATTATGATTAGGAGATTCTATATCTGTTTGGCCATACACAATAGCTGCATCAATTTTGCCCTCACGCATGGCTTGTTTCGCCTCCTCAATGCGCGAATACCATTGAGTTACATCAAAAGTATCCGAAGTATCAATCACTTGCGATAAACGCGCCGCCATTTGAGGGTCTTGAGCGTATTGCTGTCCCACGATAGCGACTCGTACGTTTTGTACTTCTACTGAGATAGCAAACCCAAACAACAATACTTGTATTACAGGCATGATTAGCAAAATAAGCATAGTCCGCCTGTCACGTATTATATGATAAAATTCTTTTTGAATAAAAGCAAATACTCTGTTCATTTCTTTACATTTCTAATCATTCACCTCTAGTTGCTCCTCGTGCTAAAGCTCGAAACACTTCATCCATAGAACTAGCTCCCATACTCTCCATTAAAGCTTGAGGGGTATCTAATGCCTTAATTTGACCATCAACCATCATTGATAAGCGATTGCAATATGCCGCTTCATCCATATAATGCGTAGTCACAAATATAGTGACTCCCTGCGCAGCTGCTTCATAAATCAAATCCCAAAACTGTCTTCTAGTTTTCGGATCTACCCCCCCCGTGGGTTCATCTAAAAAGACCACCTCTGGGTGATGCAACATAGACACTGCAAAAGCTAGTTTCTGTTTCCATCCTAAAGGGATATCACGCACTAAAGTGTCTCTTTGATCTGTAAACTGTAAACGATTCAATACGGTCTCTGTTTCCTTCTTAATCTCATCATCACTAAGTCCATATATCCCGCCAAAGAGTTCTATATTTTCCCAGACTTTTAAATCTTCATATAAGGAAAATCGTTGACTCATATAACCAATGTGTCGTTTGACTTGCTCAGCCTGATGAGAGACATCATATCCTGCAAGCGTTGCCGATCCAGAAGTCGGCACACTCAATCCAGAGAGCATACGCATGGCTGTCGTTTTCCCTGCCCCATTTGCACCTAAGAATCCGAAAATCTCCCCTTTATATACTTCAAAATTCAAATGGTCAACCGCAGTAAAACGACCAAATTTCTTAGTCAAATCATGCACCTTAATCACAGGCTCATCAGATGTTATGGTGGATTTTATTTGCACCTTTCCAGTAGCCTGAAGATAATGAGCTAACACCTCATCAGGTTCCCCAAGTTGCACAACACGTCCTTCGCGCATTAAAGCTAAACGACTACATTGACGAGCCTCATCTGTATAAGGTGTCGACACAACAATCGTAATTCCCTGCTCTTTTAAATGCTGTAGTGTTTCCCATAATTCTTGGCGCGACGTAGGGTCAACCCCTGTAGTTGGTTCATCCAAGAACAACACTTTTGGCGCATGAATCAGCGCACAACACAAGGCCAATTTCTGCTTCATACCACCAGATAACCGTCCAGCTCTCCGCTTGCCAAATGGACGTAGCATTTTATAGATATCCTCAATTAAATATTGATTTTCTTCTACAGTAGTGCCAAAAACAGAAGCAAAAAAAGATATATTTTCATCCACAGTCAAATCTTGATATAAAGAGAACTTGCCTGGCATATAGCCCACTTTATGTCTAAGTGCTTTCATATCTTTTACGACATCTAGGCCGTCAATAGACACACATCCCGAATCAGGCACCAGCAATGTCGTTAGGATATGAAAGAGAGTTGTTTTACCCGAACCATCTGGGCCAATCAAACCTAATATTTCCCCTCTACGTACATCTAAATTGACTTTTTCAAGTGCCTGGACATCAGCATATGCATGAGATATATCTCGAATATAAATAATAGAATCTGTATTCATGTTCTTTAGATATGTATCTGACCAGACATGCCAATCTTGACACTACCATCATTTTTTATACGCACTTTTATAGCATACACCATTGACGCACGACTATCGGCTGTCTGTATCGTTTTGGGAGTAAACCCATTTTTATCAGAAATCCAATAAATTTCACCATCATATGTTTTAAACACATTCTGTCCATAATCTACGTCAACTTTCACATGCTGTCCTATTTTAATTTTCTCTAGTTGTAACGAAGTGACATAAGCACGAAGATACATGGCCTCCAAATTGGCTACTTTAAAAACGGGTTTACCTGGTGCAGCCCATTCTCCAGCCTCAAGATACTTTGCTAAGACTGTTCCATAAATAGGAGAAGCTATTTGAGACTTCTCTATTTGATCTTGCACCTGAGCCACTTGAATGTCCACCACGGAACTTTGCGCATCGATATGTTGATTTGTGGTAGCCAATGTGCTGCGAAGTGCTACTAGTTGATCAATTAAAACCTGCAAATGAGTTGTCGCATCATCTACCTGTTTCTCGGTAGCTGCATCGGCTAGTTCTAAGTTTTTTAGTCTCACTAAATCTTTCTTGGCATATGCTATCTGAGTTTTCAATGAGGCTATTTGTTTATACACTTCAGGGCGCGTACTGCGCACAGATGCACCTTGTTTGATAAGCATAAGCTTTTGGAGGAACAACTGAGTCGTATCAATCAAACCCACTTCTTCTTGTGCTTGCAACACCTGCCCTTCATCCACATTCAGATGCACTACTTCCCCACTTGTTTGCGCAGAGACAATTACTTCAGTAGCTTCAAATTCACCATACGCAATATTCTGTTCATCTGTCGAATGACACGATGATAATAGTAAAACGGTAAGCATACTACTCCCTATCGAATAAATTATTTTTTTAGTACGCATTGTCTGTATATTTTAGTTTATAAATTGATGATAGTAATCCAACGTGGTGCTCAATTTGTTGTCGTTGTGCATTACTTTCTGCTGTAATTTCTCGTAACAAATCACTTGCGACTATAACACCAAGCTTAAATTGTTTTTCAGCTGTTTCACGAATACGACGACGCAATTGAATCAACTCATCGTCTTTGGCTAAAATTTGACGCATTTTTTCCACTTCCTGCATCTCTTGAGTTTCTTGAAGACGGGTATTAAATCTAAACACATCCTCTTGCACTGTAACTTGTTTTTGTTTCCGATCCAAAATCCTCAATCTGTCCTTATGTGTATATAAAGCAGAAAGATTCCATTTTATTGAAACACCAACACGATAATTGCACGTCCAATCAGCATCCAACATACTCTCAAACATATCCAGACCAGGATTACCATAATATCCATTACAAAAAATCGACAACTTAGGTTTAAGATCGGCAAACACTTGTTTGCGTTGACTAGTATATAACGCCTGCAGAGCTTGAAAGGTATGCAATTCTGGACGGTTGTTCTGCAGCCCTACAACATCCGTAAGCTTAGGCAAAGAAAGTTCTGCAATACCAATCGTTTTACCAATAAATACCCCAAGCATATGCAAATAAGCACGTAATGACGTATCTATTTCTGCTTGTTGCTGTTCATTAGCCACACGATCAGCCAACAATTGATCTAGCTGCGTACGTGTAGCTGTACCATTTTTTAATGCTGCTTCCATACGCTTCACATGCTTACTCAGCAATTGATACACTTGAGCATTCTGATCACTACGCTGTTTCAGCATACATGCACCAAAATACAAAGCATTGATTCGATCTCTTAGGGCATACATTTTTTCGTCAATTTCTCGAATACTCACTTCTTTTTGAGCACGAATCACCTTTCTTTTGGCCGCGATTTCACCACCATCCCAGATAGATTGTCGCAAATTCAAACCAATCTGGTATTGGTCTTTATTCAAGCCATCAACAGACAGTCCTGCTTGCTCATAGCTCTGTTTCATCGGGGCAGGCAAAGTATTCACATCGGATTGATAGGTACCTTGTGCATAGACGTCTACTTGAGGTAGATACATTCGCCGGGCATTGGCCAAATTGAATGCTGCCGTCTCTTCAATCAATTTATATTGATGAATAGCAGGGTAATTGTTCTTAGCCAGCTCATAACATTGCTCAATAGTCACCTCACGTTTTTGTGCTGCCAATGGGATCGTAAAGGGCATGCTCCATAATAGTATATATATAACTTTATTCATAATTCAAACGGTTCATAATCATTCTAACATTTTCATGACGACGCATAATTAAAAAAGTAAAAAAATCAACACCTGTTCCAGATAACATTTCTGTTAATACAGGCTTTGCCATAAACAAGGTCGCATTCAAAGAAAAAACAGTGAGTAAGAGTTGCTCAGGCATTATGGGTTGAATTTCCTTCTTAGCAATAGCCTCTTGCAGATCAACAAGAAAAGTATCCTTCAGTGCATCTATCATTTCTCGATAGCATTTCATAAACACAGGAAGCGCATCAGGATTATTAAACACCTCGTTGACCACAAAACGTGGCAGATCGGGCGATTTAGCGATCAAATCAAAGTGCCTTTCCACTCCTAATGCAATGCGTTCTTTTATTGGCAAATCACTATTAGAAAAGGAAGTTATCAACTCATTCATCATTTGGTGCACCTTGGTCACAAGCACATGTTCAAACAACTGCTTTTTTGTTTTAAAATAATAATGAAGCATCGCGTGCGTCACACCTGCTTCGGCTGCAACTGCCATTGTTTTGGTTCCAGCAAAACCACGTGTCATAAATAATTTTTCTGCTGCTTCCAAAATGGCTTCTTTTTTATTGGTACTTTTATTGTCCATATTGCATATGATTTATTTTTGGTTTTACTTCTTTGTTTTTTTGTTAACTATCTTGTTAGTACAAAACTAGTATATAAAATACATCTGACAAAATATTAACTCCATTTTATTTATACATTTTGTATTATTCACTATTTTAACACAGCGAAGCACTTTCACTTTATGTACGGCATGTGCACCATCACACTCAAAAAAAATAGCTTATCTCACAGAATTAACATCCACGCCTTGCCCATATTCAACTATATTAGCTATATTTGTTGAGTCCTTTAAAAAAGAGTTGTTTTCATTAAAACAACAGTATGATATAAATTAGTTTTAACCAATAGACAAAAGATGATTAACAAAAGGTGTATTTATTCCATAGTTTTATCAGCACTGGGGCTGATTGCAACAACTAATATCTTGTCAAGTTGTACTGATGACGATGTAATTACTCAAAAATCAGATCATTCACTCATTACTATACAAGCCTCACTAGCAACAACTAGAATGGCATATGAAGGTGAAGACAGTAAAGAGTTGACATGGAGCGATGGGGATGCATTCCGATTTTTCAACGACGAATCGGCTGGTACCACTTTTACATTAACAAGTGGCGCTGGTTCATCCAATGCAACCTTCACAGGGACTTCTACAACTGGCATGAATAAGGCCTTTTATCCAGCATCCAATACCAATATCGGTTACGCTATTGGATATGCCAATCTGACCCTACCATTTTATGGACAAAAACAAAATGGGAATGCTCAGACAAACAATTTGACTCAATACACCTATATGATGGCTGAGACAACATCTAGTACGCCATCTCATCTTACATTTGCGCATCTAGCTGCACAAATAAAATTTGAACTTACACTCCCTCAAGGATACCAAGGTAATATAGAAAAGCTAGAGCTTCTTCTACCTCCTGGTGAAAACCACTTTATAGCTGATTTATGTCCTAACGATCAAACAAAAAATGTGATGACCCACCGTCAATCTCTATCATTGTCTAATGTAACAATAGGCAGTGACCGAGTTTTGCGAGCATACATGATGATGGCTCCAACCACCCTAACCAGCCAAAATTTGACCATTGCCGTAACAACAAGTGGTGAAGAGGTTAATTATTATTATGCGGAAGCCAATAATATCAGTTTACAGATAGAAGCTGGGCACCAATACCTTGTAAAATACGCCCTACAAGCTGTCGGCGAGAAATATCCAGCATCCAATTATCAACTATCGTCCAATGGTGATACCTTAACCCATTGGAACACATATACTTCGACTGCACAAGCGATTGATATGACCAAAGATATTCACTTAAGAAAAGTAGTTTCTCTTGGTGAAGACGCTTTTGCCAATCGTGTTGGAGACGATAATTACAACCGAGGATACTTTAGTTGGATTCAATTGCCCGACCATCTTCGTGACATAAACTTTGATGGCTTTGTATATATTAAAGACACTACAGGTAAAACACAAATCGGTGTTGGTCCAGAGGCCGATGATATATCTGGATATAGCTCACAACTATGTCATTTATCATGGAATGTTAGCAAAGACAACAACTACTACACAGATAAAGAGTCACACCTTTTGAGTAAAAATGGCGATCTACTAGTCAATATTAGTTTACCAACAACAAGCAATAGCACAGTAGAAATTCCTGAAGGCGTTATCTCCCTAGACTGGTATAGTATCAATACAACAACGAATATTTCTCGTTTGGTTCTTCCTAGTACGATTAGTAATATTGATTCATATGCTTTCGGGTGGACTAAAACGCTCAGCGAACTCGTCGTTCCTCAAACCAATCCAAATGCAATTGAGGTTACCTCAAATAGCTTCTATTCTACTATGTACAGCAGCACAAAACTAGTCATACCAACGGGTAGCTCAAGTGCTTATGCGGCTCATTCTGTATGGAAACTCTTTTCAAGCGTTTCAGAAGATGACATTGCTAGCGATTTCACCATTGACATACCAAGTGCAAGTCGTTCTCCATATCTTATTACCAAACAGTTGGGCTATCTATATACAGTAGATAAAGACAGTTATACCTTACCTTTGGAATTAAGTAAGAACATACAATGGACTGCAAAATCTAATGCCGATTGGGTAAGTCTTTCCGCAAGTGCAGGAAGCTCTAAAACTGGAACGACACTACAAATTGCTGCCAACACATCCGACAGCTGGCGTTATGCAACTATTACAATGACAGCTGGTGGTTCTACACAAATGATTCGTATCCAACAACAGCCAGTCAATCACATCCTACCTGTTGTTCTGCATATCTTAAAAGATGGTTCAACAAACACAGAAGGCTTTACCACAGCTATGGGACAAGCTTTCATAGACAGTTTGAACAACCGATATGAACACACGAAGAACTACAATAGTCAGGGAGTGGTTATCAATACTTTTGACACTCATATACGATTACAATTGGCAACCAACGATCCTGACGGCAATCCAACATCAGGAGTCATCATGGAACAGGTAGATAACGCCAATGTTGATCCACATGACTTCTTGAACTTTGATTACCCTAATTCAGAACAAGATAAGAAAGATCACAGTCTTCTGTGGCCACAAAACAAATATATCAACATTTTCCTTTTTGAATTTGTCGATAATGATGGGGATGAAAATACTTATATCGCTGGTGTATCTAACTTAGCTTATATGCGTCCAGATGTTGATAGAGAATATCTTGGCAATTTCTACACATTAGATTATGGTTATGACTTTAATAACCTAAACTCAATGCAATCTGTCACTCTCAACTCTGTATTGATGTATGATACAGATGGCAATGGACCTACTGTCAATACAGACCTCGTCAACACAGCCATTCACGAAATTGGTCACTACCTAAGTTTACATCACACTTTTGATGATGGACCTGGCACAAATGGGGATGATGGTGTGAGCGATACGCCCAACTATGACAGAGACACTTAT
>ERZ795048.2541-NODE-2541-length-14578-cov-7.814295_pt1 | contig 14578 bp, 12 predicted proteins | sample MGYA00375132_ERZ795048 | MGnify/ENA primary metagenome ERZ795048 (study PRJEB30177, sample SAMN05720225) | activated sludge metagenome | isolation source: Anaerobic digester | place: Hong Kong | collected 2014-12-17 ...
TTCTAGTTTTTCCGCCTTGAGCGCCCTTCTCAATTTCATCTCGTTTATCTGATGATCGCCTCTCACCAGTGCCGCGACGGGTTTGTCATCGGCAATATAAATAAGGGTTTTGAGTATTCGCTCTTTAGGGACATCAAGGAATTTACTGATTTCGTCTATAGTCCTCTGATCCGGGGTATCGACTTCCTTCATTTCATCTAGGACAACTTCATTATCGACATCTTTGGTGTCACCGCCGATTTCCGCCTTTTCGAGATTCGCGGCGTAGGAACAGGAATCGCATGCTACGATGACGTCTTCGCCCGATTCCGCAAGCACCATGAATTCATGCGAGGCATCTCCGCCGATCGAGCCTGAATCCGCTTCTACGGGCCTGAACTTCAAACCGCATCGCTCGAATATCCTTGTATACGCATCGAACATTTTTTTGTAGCTTTCGTTCAGGCCTTCCATGTCGATATCGAAACTGTAGGCGTCTTTCATTGCGAATTCTTTAGCTCGCATTACGCCGAATCTCGGCCTGATCTCATCGCGGAACTTGGTCTGAAGCTGGTAAAGCGTGAAAGGCAGATCCCTGTAAGAGTTGATCTTTGATTTGGCGAGGTCGGAAACGACTTCTTCATGGGTCGGGCCGAGCGCGTATTCGCGGCCCTGTCTGTCTTTCGACCTGAAAAGAATATTTTCAGACAGGTAAACTTCGAGCCTTCCCGATTTTTCCCAGAGTTCCACCGGTTGAAGAACCGGCATGAAAATTTCCTGCGCTCCGGCCCTGTTCATTTCATCACGGATTATGGTTTCAACTTTTTTCAGCGCTCTGTAGCCTATCGGCAACCAGATATATACTCCCGAGGACAATCTCCTGATGAGTCCCGCGCGAAGCATCAACTGATGGCTCGGTATTTCGGCTTCTCCGGGAGTTTCTCTCAGTGTGTAGAAGAAAAGTTCCGAGAATTTCATATCAGTAAATATCCTTTCAGTGCATGGGCATGCAAAATCGCCAGTGGTAATTATTAACCAAATATATATACATTTGCAAATGAAAGCTTATGTCAGAACCCAAGCCACATCCTGATGTCCCTGTAGGTTATGAAAACTATCAGCGCCATAAGAATACAGAATCCAACATAATGGATCATGCCTTCCCTCGCCGGGTCGAGCGGTTTCCTTCGGATTGCTTCCCATATATGGAAAACAATCCTCGAACCGTCGAGAGCCGGGAACGGGAAAAGATTTATAAGGCCGAGCGTTATACTGATCCCGCCGAAGAATGCAATCAGGTCTTTCAGCCCCTGTCTTGCGAAGCTGGAAGCATATTGAACGATAGCCACCGGCCCGCCCACGCCGTCTGCGGAAACACGCCGCGTGATCATTCCTGAGAGCGCGTCCACAACCCTGACTACCATAATCCCTGTATATTTTGTACCCTGCCATATTGCCGTAAACGGATCAAGCCTTTGCACAGTGGAAAGAAGCTTCGCGCCGAGAACAGCGCCCTTTTCTCCTTTCACCGTGATGCTTTCCGTTTCACCGTTTTCCCTGTAAACGAGGAGTGTTGTTTCCGTCAGTGGAAGCCTGTACTCGGAGCTATTGAAAGAAGCTCCATTGAAATCGAGAATAACGTCGCCTTTTTTCAGGCCGGCGGCCTCGGCGCTTGATCCCTGCGCAACCGATTCAACCATTCTCGGCACCGGGAAACCGAGCATAACTCCGATTTCACCCCATTCGGTCATAGTCGGCGTAACAGCGACTTCAAGTTCCTCATCTCCTCGTAAAATCTTGAAATTAACAGCCTGATCCGCATGTTTGCCTATATAATCAACCATTTTTTTGCTAGAAGTTATATTGTTGCCATCCAGCGATAGAACTACATCGCCCTCGGACAGCCCGGCCTGATCCGCGGCCTGATCCTTGAAGACGCTGTCTATGACAATCCTTTTTTCATTGTTAAGTTTCTCGATCTGCTGCCCGTCCAGGAGACGAGCCCCGATTTTCGCGCGTGGTTCCTTTTTCTTCTTCGGCGTGACTTCGATATCTTTTTTCTCTCCGTCGCGTATAACCGTGACGTTCATTTTCTGCCCGGGCCGTGCAAGAATGTAATCCTCGACACTCTGAATCCCGGTCATTTTCTCGCCGTCTATAGCATAAATAACATCGTCGGTTCTGATTCCCGCTTTTGCAGCGGGCATTCTCGGGTCCGAGAAAGACACGACGACGCTCCGGCTGATGTTATCCTGAGAAACAGGCATTTCCCTGGGCTGGCCCCAGATCACGAATATCGAGGCGAAAAGTAGAATCGCAAGTATCACGTTCATGAACGGGCCCGCAAAAATTATTGATATTTTCTGCAACGGGTTTTTATATCTGAAATTATTCTCTTTCGGCACACTGGCTTCCAGCTCTTCGTCGTCTTCTTCGCCGACCATGCAGACATATCCGCCGATCGGGAAAGCGCAGAATTTATACCGTGTTCCTTTGTAATCGACACCGAAAAGTTCCGGTCCCATGCCGAGAGCAAAATCAGTTACCTTCACACCGTTCCATTTTGCAAGCGCGAAATGGCCGAGTTCGTGGAAAAAGATAACGACACCGAAAGCGAATAAAATCTCCACTGCAATTTTTACATAATCGAGAATCGTATAAAAGTCCATAAAAAACCCTTTCAAAGCAAGATAGCCTTTATGACAACCGCGATAATTCAAAGTTCCTTCAATATAATAAAAGAATAAAGCTTAATGTTTCACAAGTCTATTATCTGTTATGAATAATCCGGGCACAAAAACCTGAATTTTACCAAAATCAAGAATCCGATGATATATTCAAATGTTTGAAGATATTGGCCCGGAAGGGACTGAAACGACTCTCAGCCGCAAATTCCCGTTGTGTTCCCAGCACGTAGCTACCCTGGTCGAGTCGTAACCTGTAGTCTGAAATTTCTTATTGGAATCGGCAGGAGTGGATGCATATTCAATCGACTCGATCTTCAATCCGCTGCTATCAATTAATTCCACTGCATCATCAAGGGTCATTCCCACAACATGAAGCGCCATCAAAACTCCATTATTTCCTTTTCTTTCCTGCTTACAAGCTCATCGATCTTCTTCACGAAATCGTCTGTTATGTCCTGGATTTTTTTCAGGCCGCGGTCCCTGTCATCTTCTGAAATCTCTTTTTCTTCCTCTAACATTTTGATCTCATCGTTGCCGTCGCGCCTGATGTTTCTTAAAGCGATTTTCATTTCCTCGCCTTTCTTCTGGATAATTTTGGCGAGTTCCTGACGGCGTTCTTCAGAAAGGCTGGGTAATTCAACAATAATCGTAACTCCGTCGTTTCTCGGATTCACGCCGAGATCCGATGTCTGAATCGCCTTTTCAAGCGCACCGAGGTTGGCCTTGTCGAAAGGCTGGATACGAATGACTCTCGGTTGGGGTATGGAAATCGTGGCAACCTGGTTGACCGGCAGCTGGTCGCCATATGCCTTTATTGAAATACCTTCCAGCAAAGAAGGAGTTGCTCGCCCGGTCCTTACTCTTCCGAATTCCTTTGAAGTTGCTTCGATAGTTTTGTCCATTCTTGATTTTACGTCTTCGTACACACCGTTAAGCATCTTTATCCCTCCTGATGAGAGTACCGATTTCATTGTCGCCCATCACGACTTTTTTGAGATTGCCTTTCCTTAGAAAATCGAAAACAATAATCGGGAGATTGTTTTCCATGCAAAGAGTGATCGCAGTTGGATCCATTACATTCAGTTTGCGCTTTATAACTTCCATGAAAGACATTTTATCAAACCTGACAGCATCATCAAACTGCATCGGGTCCCTGTCGTAGACGCCGTCCACTTTGGTAGCTTTAAGAATCGCCTCCGCGCCGATTTCGACAGCGCGAAGAGCCGCGGTGGTATCTGTTGTGAAGAAAGGATTCCCGGTCCCCGCGACAAAAATAACAACCCTGCCTTTTTCCAGGTGCCTGATAGCTCTCCGCCTGATGTACGGTTCAGCGACAGCCTGCATTTCGATAGCGGTCATGACCCTCGTATGCACATCTACATTTTCAAGCGCGTTTTGCAAAGCGAGTCCGTTCAGGACTGTTGCAAGCATGCCCATGTAGTCGGCAGACGCCCTTTCCATACCCTTCGCGGCGACTGACATGCCGCGGAAAATGTTTCCACCACCCACGACAACGGCAACTTCCACACCAAGCTCACGGGTGCTTTTGATTTCTTCGGCATATTCCTGAAGCCTCTGAAGTTCTATCCCGTATTTCTGCGAGCCGGCAAGACCTTCTCCCGTAACTTTAAGAAGAATCCTTTTGTAAACTGGTTTTTCTATACTGGATTTTGATTCAGGCATTTATCCTCCGAGAAACCCGCCTGTTCCAAGCGACGTGCTCCATCCTCGGAACATCATATGGATATTCAATTGATTTTACTATAATTTGCATAATGAATAAAATAGTTTTCACTAAAGAAAAACGGCGAGGGATTTAATCCCCCGCCGTGGTTTTTCTCTTATTGGTCGTCCTCGCCGAGAACGAACCTGATAAAACGTCCTACCCTTACGCTCTCTCCGGTTTTAGCGATAAAATCGTTAAGAACGTCCTGAACCTTCTTGTCTCCGTCTCTCATATAGGTCTGCTCGAGCAGACAGATTTCTTCGAAGTATCTCCGTATTTTCCCCTCGACAATTTTCTCAACGACTTTTTCCGGTTTGCCTTCAGCTATGACCTGTTCGGCATAAATCGCTTTTTCTTTTGCGATAAGTTCTTCGGGAACATCTTCAGAAGAAACAAATTTCGGAGCGGTTGCGGCTACCTGCATGCCGAGTTCTCTCGCAAGAGCTTTGAACTCATCAGTGCGTGCCACAAAATCGGTTTCACAGTTAAGCTCTACAAGAACGCCAATCTTTCCACCAAGGTGAATGTATGATTCAATAATTCCCTGTTTGGTTTCACGTCCTGATCTTTTCTCAGCAACTTTAAGGCCTTTTTTCCTGAGGTGTTCAATAGCTTTTTCCATGTCGCCTTCGCATTCGCAAAGAGCATTTTTGCAATCCATCATTCCGAGCCCGGTTTTTTCCCTGAGCTCTTTAACCATTTTCGCAGTGATATCCATTGTTGATTATCCTCCCAGACTCACTCTGCTTCAGCAGGAGCGAAGACTTCCTTTTCCTTGAGATCGACTTCTTCTTCATCTGAAGCTGAGGGCTCATTATCAGCCTGTTCGGCTGCGGGTGCATTCTCGGCACCGGATTCTTCAGCAACAGGCTCGGTGGTTTCTGCTGTTTCACCGGCTGAAGAACCTGCCGTAAAATCTTCTTCTGTAAGCCCGGCTTCTCTTTTGCCTGCTTCACACGCATCGGCGATGATTTTCGACATGAGCTTTACCGCTCTGATGGCGTCATCATTGCCGGGTATCGGGTAATCCACACCGGTCGGGTCACAGTTAGTATCAACCAGCGCGACCACGGGAATATTAAGTTTCTTGGCCTCAAGAAACGCGATATATTCTTTTCTGAGGTCTATTATGAACATGGCACTCGGAAGTTTTCCCATGTTCCTGACACCGCCGAGATATTTTCTCAGTTTTGCCAGCTTTGTTTTGTACATCTTAGCTTCTTTTTTGCCCATTTCATCGAATTTGCCGTCTGCTTCCATCTGCTCTAATTCCTTGAGCCTGGTGATTCGCGTTGAAATAGTGTGGTAATTCGTAAGAAGCCCACCAAGCCATCTCTGGTTGATGAAATGCATGTTGCAGCGTATCGCTTCTTCTGCTACAGCATCGCAAGCCTGTTTCTTAGTGCCGACGAATATTATATCTCCGCCGTCTTTTACGACATCTTTAACGAAATCGTAGGCTTCAAGAACTCTTTTGAGAGTCTGCTGGAGATCAAGGATATAAATCCCGTTTCTCTCCTGAAAGATGAATTTTTTCATCTTGGGATTCCAGCGTCTTGTCTGGTGTCCGAAATGCACACCTGCTTCAAGAAGCTGTTTCATTGTTACGACCTGATCACGGGATTCCGACATTTGAGTTCCTCCTCTGGTTATCCCTCTGCTTCCTTCAACCCTTTACCAACCGTGCCCTTTAAGGCGAGCCGGCACCCGGCATTAGTCCGGAAGCATGTGTATTTTTGCTTTTTACATAAACAATGGGCCTCGCAGCCCACATGGGCGATCGACAAACCTCACCGATCACGCCGGGAAAGTGTAGCATAAGGACATGTCTTTTTCAATAATATAGAGAATTTAGTGTTAATAATGCGAAATTCTACAACTCATAACTATTATTGAATTAGAAAAACCAGACGTCTCAATCTGTTAGTTCATCAGAATCTACTTCGTCTTCATCTTCCTGCGGCGGGAAAAGCACATCGAGTTCTTCACGCGTCACATCGCCTTCGTATTTCAATGCTCCATCGAGCGAAACCGAGCCTTGCATGGATGGTTTCCATTTATCCGAAGAGCCGTCCGGATGCGTGAAAGTCATATTCGCATCGCCTTTCAATGCAACTTTGCCCTTGATGTCGAGCGCTTCTATGGTTCCGGGTTCAATTTCCAGAGACATTGTACCTTTGAGATCCCATTTCATTTTCAGGTCAACATTGTCGATCGTCATAATATCTTCACCCATCGGGATTTCAGGCAGCATCGAGAGGAAATTGTTAAGGAATCCAGCGTCGTAATCTCCCACTGCAATAAATTCCATATTTGCGATTCCCTGTTCTATCGAGACAAGTTTATACTCGAATTTAAGAATCGGGAAAATCGGCATCGGCATATCTTCCTGGCTTATGGATTGTGTCCAGGTGTCGCCCGGCATAACCGGATCGTCCGGGAACATAGGGGGAATAAGACCTGTAATGATCGGCAGAATTGTGTCCAGGCTGGATAAATCCATTCCCATGGTATCCATTCCCGGCAAGGCGTTCTGCATAAATCCGCCCGCGCTTTCCGGAATCTCGAAGTTCAATACTTCCAGGTTCGAGATTGCGCCGTTCGGAGCAAGCTCAATTCCGAACTCGGGAGCCGACTTGCTGCCGATGCCCCCGATTTCCGATAATTGAAGAAGCTCCCCGAGAATAATGTTTCTTATCATTCCCTTCATTATGTATGAAGAGCCGAAATCACCCGCATCGGTAGTATCGAAATATGTGTCGGCGACCACGCGAACCGAAATATTCTCTCCGGAAAGTTTCGATCCGGGAAACGGAAGGCTGTCGAGTTCGAATGTAAGGCTTCCGCCTACGTTGCCGCTGTATTTAAGGATCTGTCCTTCCTGCCCTTTTATCTTGAGCACAACGGATTCCTGAGCATGCGCGACCGAGACCAGCGCAATTAAAACCGCAAACAATGCAACGAATATTTTTCTGGCTTTGAAGGACATTTATATACTCCTTATTCAACAGAATTTAATCTCATGATTATACCTGAGTGGTGCCGTAAGTCAATTTAAGAATACGTTATAAACCGCTTCAATATTGTTTAACCGGGTTGAGCCTTTCGAACAAAGGACCTTTTATTTCATTGATATATCTGAAAAGCTCAGGGAAAGCGCTGAAACCGTATTTCAGGAACGAAATCGAGTCCGAGCCGGTTGCCGTAGAAATAATCAATCCCAGCACAACACAATTCATCATGTAAATAAAAACCAGAGAGAAAACCACGCCTGCCCTTTTGAGATCCTGCTGTCCGATTCTCAGCGAATAAATGGTTAGAAAAACATGGAAAGATATTGATGCGCCCAGCAAAATGTCTATGTAGGGCTTGAAACTGTTCGCAACAATAAGATGCAGGATCAAAAAGAAAACGGCGTAGAGGGGAAAAAAATATGGAGCGAGAGTCACCAGGAAATTCCCTTTTGTATAAGTAGCGAAGCCGCCCCTGTTTCTTGATACGTATATCTCGTGTATTTTGCCTCCGAAAAGCATTGACCACAGCGCATGCGTCAGCTCGTGTCCGAATACATGCAGCACGATCAGGCGCCTGAAAATAATGTGCAGGGGAATATAGATCACAAATCCTGCCGACAGCCATAAACCGTTGCCGGATTGCCATTCTGCCCATGGTTTCGCAAGAAGCATTACAAACGCTTTTGTGAAACCAAAACCCGCAACAATAAAAGCCACAAAGAAAAGTGTTTTAATAATGTATCGGGCAGTTTTCATACCATAGTTAATTTAATTTATATGCCGCCGGCCCGCAAGTATGTTTCTTTGATGATCGAAAATTCTGGATAATGCGACGGCGAGAGGCTAAACTTTCCTTATCATGAATTCTTTGTATTTTTGTATATTTCCGGGGCGGTCGAGATGAGGGTCTATATCTATGTTCTGTTAAGCGCGATTCTCGGGCTCAAACCTTTCGCTCCGATTGAACAGTCGCTCGAAGAAACGCTGATGAGCAGTGTTCCCGGGTTGGAATCCGTAAGCATAAGGATCGATGCTTCGCGGCTGGCATTTCTTTTTCTGGGATATTGCCGCAGGGTGAATGTCGAACTCAGAGGCGTTTTTGCCGGGCCGCTCAGGATTGCTGTTTTCAGAATTGATTCTAGAGGTTTCAGGTTCAGGCCGTTTTCGACTTTTGTAAGAAACAGGCCACGGGTTCGCGGTGCGAGACTGACAAGATGGAATCTTAGAATATACGACGATGATCTTGAAAGTTTCCTCGATGCAAAAGGCCCGATTTTAAGGGGCACCTGCATTCAGATCAATAATGACGGCGTAACTGTCAGAAGGCATTCAACACTTGCTTCGCTCCTCAAGCTCAAGGAACCGGTTTCGTTGTTCGGGCGGCTGGTTCTAAATGAAAAAAGGGCTGTCATGCTGGAACTCGATCATCTTAAAACATTCGGTGTAGAGGCCGCCTCGCCTTTCCTTAAGTCTGTACTTAAGGTTATCAATCCGATACTTATACCGGATGACATCAACAGGATGTTGAGAAAAACGCCATCAGAGTTTTTCGAAAATATCGACCTTTCCATCGGGTTTGAGGATATATGTATGGAGAAGGGTTATGTTTTTGTATGCGGCAGAATGCTGACAACAAAAAGATCTCCTGATAAAGTTAAGAACAGTAAAAAGAAAAAAAGCTTAGAGAAGAAAAACGGAGTGAAAAAAATTGAGATTGAGGAAGTCAAAGACTGAAAAGTGTTGTGAATATCGGTCGGCCGGGCGCCGTCCGGAATGTTTTTCAGTCACAGAGGGTGATAGACTTTGAATATAAACATTATAGATGCAGAAATAAAAACAATTGTTGAAGATAAATACCGCTATCTTGCATTCCCCAGCATATCCGTTGCGGGGAAAGACAGGTTCATGCTTCTTTTCCATGAGGCCCCGCTCCGGGAGCCTGATACACAGTATGACCCGGACAGCTTGCTTGCGGCGATCACCGGCCATTCTGTTATGGATATGGAAAAAGATACGCGAAGGGTGGTCCCCCGGTTTCCGGGTTCGGGATATTCACCCGGACTGGCGAAGCTCGACGACGAGAAAGTTATTATTACAGACAACAACTGGTTTATTTACAACTGGCTCGGCGAACACGACGTGAGGATAATCCGGGGGCATGAATGGGTTACAATGCTGCGAGGCGGCCATTCGATTATCGCAGATGTTTCAGGAGAAAAGCCCCTGTTCGGAAAACCTTCGAGAATAAGTTGTGTTCATTATCCTATTGTGGAGTGCTACGACTCACCGATCGTCACCGACGACGGTTCGATTCTCAGCGCGGTGGATTTCAATTCAAACTGTACGCAGTTGCAGGAAAGGCCGTGGGAAACGGTAATCCTTAAAAGCGACGACACAGCCGAAAGCTGGCACCACACCGGAAGCATATATCTTGAAAAAGATTATCCGGAACTGCCCCGGCTTCACAAACCGTCAATTGTTAAATTGCCCGGCGGAGACGTTCTTTGCTTAATGGCATCCTACGGGGATGAACGAGTCCTTTATTCCTCGGTGTCGAAAGATAACGGAGACAACTGGAGCGTACCTGTTGACACAGGCATATACGGTGGTTTTCATCATTCGCTGATCGCACTCGCGGACGGAAGAGTTCTGGTTTTTTATTCAACTTATGAAAAGCCTTTTGTGATCTATATGGTAATAAGTGAAGACGGCGGGAGAACATGGCAGGCAGAAGATGCTTGGAAGCTCTCAGATGAGTCGGAATCGGATGATTATGGCTGGGCTCGCGGGATGGAGATCGGGCCGTCTGAAATATTCATTACATACTACAAACACAGCGCGAGCGGTTCGAGAGTGATCCGCGGCGCAAGATTCAGGATTTAAATCCGGATAATATTTTGGCCTCTTACTTCGGGACGAGTGTCATGATCTGGTAGAAAGGAAGGTATATCGCTATTGCGATAAAGGCGATAACAAGAGCCACAACGATTGTGACTGCGGGCTCCAGCATTATCATTGTTCTTTTAACCATAAATTGAATTTCTTTTTCCAGAACAGCCGTACAGTTGATCAGCATCTCATGCATTCTTCCGCTCTTTTCGCCTGCTGCTATCATGTAGGTGACAATTGGCGGAAACATCCTGGACATTCTGAGTGGATTTGAAATTGTTCCGCCCGCTTCAACATTCTCTATAACCCTGTCGAGGTCATGCTCGATATAAATATTCCCCGTCATGCTTTTTACAGTTTCAAGTGCTGTTATAAGCGGAACGCCGCACTCGATCATCGAGCCAAGCGTATGGATGGATCTCACGATTAGAATCCTTTTCATAATCGTTCCCATGATTGGAACCGACATTATAAGGGCATCGTAATAAGGCCGTGTCATCCTGCTCTTTTTGAAAAAGTAGTAACCGGCAATCATTGCGGCTATTAATGCCAGAAAGAAAATCCAGTTGTCGGAAACATAATTGCTTGTCGACAATAATACTTTTGTGAATTTGGGCAGTTTAAGCTTGGGCGTCTGGGCATAAATTCCCGCTATCGCCGGTATAAAATATTTCATAACAATAATAATTCCGACAAAGGCAATGGTCAGAACAATTTTAGGATATACAAAAGAATTGCTGATCGATCTTCTTAATTCCATGTCGCTTTCCAGATAATCAGAGGCTTTTTCAAGAACCTCGGAAAGCCGCCCGCTGAGTTCCCCGGAATTGACCATGGCGATGAACAAATGTGGAAATATATGAGGATGTTTTTCAAAAGCGGCGGAAAGCGAAGACCCATTCTCGACATCTTCGCTCACTTTCCTGATTATTTTGCGAAACGTGGTGTTTGAAATCTGTTCTTCAATCGCAGCCAGCGCATCCACGAGCGGAATACCGGTATCCACAACCGTTCCGAGCAGCCTTGAAAATATTACAATGTCAGCTTGAGTGATATTCTGGGTGAAGATCTCAATTTTATCTTTTTCTTCTTTTTCAGTAACTGAAAGAACAATATAGCCGATTTTCTGCAGCCTGAAAAAAACAGATTGTTCGGAAGGCCCGTACAGGGTACCCCTGTAATTCCTACCGAGCTGGTCCCTGGCTACGAAATCGTAATGAGGCATTAATAATTTTCCGAATCCTAGTCTATATTGACGAATACCGATCGTCTGACTTCTTCGAGCGTCGTGACCCCTTCAACGACTTTCCTGAATGCGGAATGTCTCAACGTGCTCATGCCGTCCTGAACAGCCTGGAGCCTTATATCCGGAGCCTGACCGCCGTGCAGAATAACCGATTTCAGTTTTTCCGTCGCTTTCATTACTTCAAAGATGCCTATTCTTCCATAATAGCCCGTGTTGGAACAATACTTGCATCCCCTGCCCCGGTATAGAACGGCGTTGCCCTTTTTACTGGTTCTGATACCGAATTCCTTGAAAAGTTCACGTGCATCTATCCTGTAAGCTTCCTTGCAATGCGGGCATATAACCCTGACAAGTCTCTGCGCAAGCACACCGATTACAGACGCGGTTATCAGGTATTCCTTTATGCCCATATTCACAAGCCTTGTTATTGCGCCCGGTGCATTGCTTGTGTGCAGAGTGCTGAAAACCAGGTGCCCCGTAAGCGATGCCTGGATAGCGATCTCGGCTGTTTCGGCGTCTCGTATCTCTCCAACCATTATTATGTTGGGATCCTGCCTGAGTATTGATCTCAAACCTTTCGCGAATGTGATACCAGCTGCGGGATTCACCTGCGACTGATTGATTCCCATTAACTTGAATTCAACCGGATCCTCAATCGTTACAATATTTTCCGTCTGTGAATTCAGCCGGTTCAGGACAGAGTAGAGCGAAGTAGTTTTTCCGCAACCTGTCGGTCCTGTAACCAGGATCATCCCGTGCGGCCTGCTTATTAAGGTCTTCATGTCGTTGAGATCGTTAGGGTTCAGGCCGAGTTGTTCTAGATCCATCAGCATGGTTTCCCGGCTCAATATCCTCATGACGACTTTTTCGCCGTTTATCGTAAGCAATGACGCGACACGGATATCGTATTCCCTGTCACCTTTATGAATCGACATGTGGCCGTCCTGCGGGACGCGCTTCTCGGTTATGTCCATGCTCGAAAGGATTTTAATTCTCGATATCACCGAAGCCTGTACCTGTGACGGAATATGCATGACATCATGAAGAACGCCGTCGATCCTGTACCTGACTCGCATGCTGTTTTCCTGTGGTTCGAGATGGATGTCACTTGCCCTCTCGTTTATTGCGCCGTCAATTATATCAACTACCAGTCTAACAACCGGCGGGCTGTCCACCGCATCAACGATCTCGTCGATTACTATCCCGTCGCCGACCCGTGGTCCGTATTCTTCGACCTGCATATCGACAATGGTCTGCCTTGTTCTGCTTCGCGTGTTGAAATGCTGGTTCAGCGCGACGATAATCTCGTTTTTTGTCGAGATCAAAGGAGAAACCCTGTAACCGGTTGTAAGCTCGATTTCATCCAGGACATTAGGATCGACAGGCGGATAAAGAGCAAGCTGAAGCGTGTCGTCCTCTAACCTTACGGGGAAAACGGTATGCCGTCTCAAAAAATCTTCAGAGAGCAGATGTGGAATCTGTGTATCGATGTCTTCATCTAGAAGGTTAACTCTGGGTATCGAGAGCTGTTCGCTCAAAATATCGGCAAGTGTGTCTATCGAAATGAAATTCAGCTCGGTGAGCGCCTGTCCAAGAAACTGGTCTCCCGGCCCTTTTGCTCTTTTTCTTGCCATTTCAAGCTGATCTTTAGAAATCAGCTTCTTCTCAGTTAATAATTCTGTAATGCTTGCACGCCTCATTCAGAGGCCTCCCCAGTGAAGCGAATTTACAATTTGATTATACTGATTCCGGCTCCTGATCCTTATCCATTTCAAAAAGCCCATATTTTTTCATCTTATTATGAAGGCTCTTTCTGCATATTTTCAATAGATCGGCAGTTTTGGTTCTGCTCCATTCTGTTTTTTCAAGCGCATCCATAATCAATTGTTTTTCAGCGCTTGCCGCAATATTATCAACAATTTCCTGAAGAGAGCCCTCGAACGCAACGCCCTCATCCTCATTATGTGAATTCGAAAGTTCAGAGAGATTTGTCGGCAGACAGTCCTCGGTAATCAAATCGCCGGAAGAAAGCAGAACCGCTCTCTGGATAATATTTTCCAGTTCACGCACGTTCCCGGGCCATCCGTATGCAAGTAGTTTTCTCATTACCGGCCTGGAAACACCCCTGACCTGCTTTCCCAGTTTTTCACTGCTTTTCTCAATGAAAAAATCCGTAAGCAACGGTATGTCGCCTTTTCTCGCTCTCAGCGGGGGCATATAGATGGGAAGCACATTGAGCCTGAAAAACAAATCCTCCCTGAACCTTCCTTCCCTTACAGCTTTCTGGAGATCCTGGTTGGTAGCTGTGATTACCCTTATATCTACATCTATTACTTCATTGCCGCCCAACCTTTCTATTTTGTGTGATTCGAGCGCTCTTAAAAGCTTTGCCTGCGTCACAAGGCTCATGTCACCGATCTCATCGAGGAATATCGTACCCCTGTCAGCCTGCTCGAACTTGCCTATTTTTCGCTGAACCGCGCCGGTGAAAGCGCCTTTCTCGTAGCCGAATAACTCGCTTTCGAGAAGTGTGTCGGGAATAGCGGCGCAATTGAGCTTGACCATGGGCTGCGCATTTCTCGGGCCCCTGTGATGAATAAGGTTGGCTATCAGCTCTTTTCCGGTTCCGCTCTCCCCATATATCATCACTGTTACATCGCTTTTCATTACCTTTGTGACCAGCTCGAAGACTTCCATCAGCTCTCTGCTCTGTCCAACGATACCGTCGAAATCATATCTCTGATCGAGCTTGGTTCTGAGCTTCCTGATTTCATCTTCCAGTTTCTGTTTTTCGAGCGCGCGCTTAACAACGACCCTCATCTCGTTGATATCGAAAGGTTTCGTGAAATAATCGTATGCGCCTTTCCTGATAGCATCCATCGCAATCTCACGGGATCCGAAAGCGGTCATCATTATTATCGGAATATCGGAATTGATTTTAAGCAACTTATCGAGAGTCTGCACGCCGTCCATTTTCGGCATTCTCACATCAAGCAGTATGCAGTCGAAATTCTCTTTCCCGACAACATCAACAGCT